>JGI10211J34971_10000658_pt1 | contig 28656 bp, 23 predicted proteins | sample Etolagsediment_FD_34971 | JGI IMG/M metagenome (IMG submission 34971)
CGGCCTGAAAGGCGCTGCCGAAAGAGACAGCAGATTAAGCGCTGCACGAGCGAATCTGGACTGGAAAACACATCTGGCCGAATCGCTCGACCCGCAAACGGCGGAGAGAATGCACACCGAGGTCTGCAAGGAAATAGGAGCCAAAGAACTACCCTCTGCCGATTACTGCTCAATGTGTGGCCGACACTGGTGCAGTGTCAGGATAAACAGAGAAATCCGCAAAATGATTAAAAACAAATAGTTGTTAGGGTATGGTATTCGGTATTTATCCTTAGGTTTCAGCCGGGGTTTTTCGTTCCTGCAAAAACAGGAATTTACTGTTTGCTAACGACTATTCTTATGTCTTCATCGAATCTATTTCGATAAAGGCTATTGGTGCAAAGATAAAAATCGGCAGCCACGCCCAAAACTCAGGTCTTACTCTGCCAAAAATAATCTCCGCGGCAAGCATCTTACAAACAAAAGTCGTGATAAGACACGCCATTGTCACGCCAAAGCTAATCACAATCGCCGACTTCATCGATTTCGGGTCCCGACAAACCAATATCGGCAGACTTATCATAAGCATCACCAGACTGATAATCGGGTCGGTAATGTGGAAGTGCATCTGAGAGTATAGCTGCGCCATATCCTTTTCTATCCCCTGTGCTGCAAGGGCATTTAACTGTCGCCAGCTCAACAGTATTTTGTGTTCGGCCTTTCTTCTGACAGGGATGTCCTTAGGAGTAATGTCACTGGGGTAAGAAGCTATCGGCTGAATATCTTCATGGGAGTCTCTTTGAATGATTCGACCCTCAATTAAATCCCACCTGCCGGTTTTCGAATTATAATTAACCGCCCTTTCGGCTGATATCCGGCCGGTCGGCTCCCAAATAATGCGCGGGCCCCCGGGTTTGGATACCTTACGCCGTGTGAGGATAGTGGGGTTATACAGCGTTGAGCTCTTTACGTCGAATCTGTAAGAGAAGATTAACGAACCATTATCGTCGCTCATAAACCGGACATCGTAAGTCTCCTCGCCGGGAACAGCGTCTTCGTCTCGCACAAGCTTATCGGCAAGTGGCGGTATTATAAATTCCTGGTCGATTACCAACAAAACCGTCAACAGCAGTGCCAGGATAATTATCGGCCCAATCACCCGCTTTAGACTAACTCCCGAAGCCATCAGGGCCACCAGCTCGCCGGACCGAGCCATCTTACCCAGCGAAAATACAGCCGCAAGCACGGTTATTATTCCGGCAAAATCACGAAAGTAAAGTGTGCTGTTAAGAGCGTAAAAAATCATTATATTTTTAATAACAGCCAGGGTACCAAGTTCGGCATGCTCGGTAAACTCATCAAGATTCACGAACAATTCAATAATTATTCGCAATCCTATCAGCACACAAAAGGCAATTGCGTAGCCAATCAGAAAATTCTTTATCAGATATTTGTCCAATATCTTCATAACTCATATCTCGTTGTTCGTATCTCGTATCTCGAACGAGACACGTTTCTATTAACTTAGCGGCTCTTAATTTTTCAGTAACTTGTGATATATCGCGAGGGCGAACAACGACAAAAATACCAGGCCGACCCACATTAATAATGCGCCTGAAATGGTTTGTGAACCGAGGTTTTTCGCAATATTTTTGCCCGCCATTATACAAACTATCAGCATCGCAGCAGGCACACAACTTGCGCCAAAAGCGCTGAGCAAATGTCCGCCCTTTAAAATAATACCCAAACCGATACCAATCATTATCATCGATACACAACCTATTCCGAATACCAGCCGAGAATGCGTCTCCGCCTCTATTTGGGCTAACGTAGTTCGTATTTTATCGTCGAGTTCATTTTGCAGCTTTCTCAGCTGTAAGCTTGGCCCCTTTTGCAGTGCCGATAAATCCGAAGCCAACTTTTCAGCTTTCAAACCATTCTCAGTTCTGAATTCATTTGTTACGGCTTCTACGGCCTTCGGTATAATCAGTCCCCGGATAATCGGCCTTCTCGCAATGCCCTCCGAGCCGTCCGCACGACGCCATCTGGAACTGTACAGTTGCATAGTCAACGTAAGTGTTGATTCATCGCCTTCTATATACAACAAAGCCTTTTTGCATTGCAGTGTTCGCACAGCTTTTTTACTGTCAACATCCGTTTCCACGACCACAATTTCTCCGGATAACTCGATTGTTCTCTCATCTGTCGTACTGCAGCCGCCGGCAGTAAATTCGATAAACTTCTCACCACTGTACAGTTTATAAAAACGATTGGTATCATCACTTATTTTCGCAGCAATATCCTGTACTAATAATTCTGTGGTAAATTGGGCGTACACCTCGTTAGCCAGTTCTGCAACTGGATAAAAGAGCATAAGGTCAACGTCTCGAATCCGCTTCATTTCATCGAGCTTCTTGAACTTTATATCATCACCCAGCAGTGAGCCGAACTCCATCGTCAACGGCAGCCACTCTGCCGAGAACCCTCCCTCGTCCGCGGTTCCCATTTGGTACACGTTATATGCTGTTATTTGTACTTCGTTGAATTTTTTATGCGGATTGAAATATACCCTGGCACTTTCAGCAGTGATAATCTTCTTTATCTGGTCAGCTTTCATCTCGACGACGACCGTACCTAAAAGCGTGTCGTTTTGCGGGTCCGCATCGTCGGCATAAAGCAGATATTGGCGGTCCTTGTCCGACGGCAGCTTATAGTAACCTCTTTCCTGGATATTTCGGAAAAGTATCTGTTTTGCGTCGGCCTTGACGGCGCGGATAGACTTCTCCACAAAAACCGGCATCACGTGAAAACTCAAAACCAGATTTACAATCGCCACCATAATCGCCAGGGTCAGTCCCGGATAAACCAGTGTCAGCAGACTTACGCCGCTCGCCCTGCAGGCGTCAAGCTCATTATCACCTGCAAATCGGCCGTAAACCAAAGCCGCCGCGAATAAAGCCGCGATAGGAAATACGAACGTCAGTGATATCGGCACAAAGTAGCATATAAAATGGACCACCTGCCGAGGCCCCACCCCGTATTCCTGAATCGGTCGAAGAATACTGCCCAGAGTTACGATTAGCGTCAAGGCCACCACCGCAGGCGCAAAAACCTTCATAAGCTCGCGAAATATGTATCTATGCAGCGTAAAAACCATTTCTCGTATCTCGCATCTCGTATTGCGTATATCGTATTGTGTTTAATGTTGTCATTCCTGCGAAAGCAGGAATCTATACCTATCCATCATCATCTATCCGCTTTTTTACTGTTTTGCAACAAAATTCTCCATTCTCCCCCCTTCTTGCTTTCGCCTGCCCTGTTGAAAAAATCCGCCGGCGGCTGTTCTTCAGTCCGACCCGGCTGATTTTAAGGAGGAAAATTGCCCAAAATTTACAAAAATTCCTTGTAAACAGAGTCCCTTTTCCGTTAGAATTGTATTTAAGTGAAACTTTGCTTGGAGGATTTCAAAATGAGGACTGTGATTCCTGCTTTTCTTTGCCTGCTCTTGGCCATTTCTTGCCAGGCGGAAATAATCATCGTCGATGATGACGATCCGGCCGATTTCAACAATATCCAGGCAGCAATCGACTATTCCAGTGATTGGGACACTATATATGTCTTCCCCGGCATATACACCGGCCCCGGCAACAGGGATATCGATTTCTCAGCCAAGGCCGTCACCGTACAAAGCATTCTTCCTGAGTACCCTTACATAGTCGCTGCTACAATAATTGACTGCGACGCCAATGCGAGTGATAAACACCGTGGATTTGTTTTCCAAAGTGGAGAAGACAGTAATTCTGTTCTTGCTGGCTTTACGATTATCAATGGCTACGCTGATGTTGGTGGTGGAATCTACTGCGATGACAGCAGTCCAACAATCACGAATTGCGTACTTAGCAACAACATAGCAATCGAGTATATGTGGGGAGGCGGGGGGATTCACTGTGAAGACACGAAGGCGATTATCACTCAGTGTGTGTTAGTTGGCAATCACGGAGATGTGGGCGGTGGGATATGCTCGAACGGTGGAGAACTGAGCATTACTGACTGCGAGATAAGCGGTAATGCGTCCTACTATCGCGGCGGGGGGATTTATTGCGACACATCTAATCCGGTAATCAGCGACTGCAACATTACCGGAAATATGGCCGAGCGAGATGGCGGAGGCATATGCGTTCTCGTAGGATGCCGGGAAATCAACAATTGCATTATACTGGGGAACACATGCGACAGATACGGAGGTGGGATAGCAGTCTCCCTCGACTGTCCCATTAAAAACTGCGTCATAAGCTGCAACGCTGCAGCCGAGGACGGCGGCGGGATTTATAACTGGTACAACAAGTCGGTGATTTCGAACTGCACAATAGTCGCGAATACGGCAGGCATCAGCGGCGGCGGGGTCTTGAACATATTTTACGCCGACTCGCCGCTGGTCAATTGCATACTGTGGGCAAATGCGGACAGCACAGGTACGGGGGAATTTGCTCAGTTCCAGGGTCAGTTCTACAGTCTGGCGCAGGATGTGTTTTTCTGTTGCATACAAGACGATGACCCGAACGATGAATATATTCCTTTCGGGGGCGAAGAAGGCGGCAATATCGATGATAATCCGATGTTCGTACGCGACCCCAACGACGGCGGAGATGGATGGGGGGTTGGAGACAATGACGATTTCGGAGACCTGCATTTGCAAAGCGGTTCGCCGTGCATAAATACCGGCCAATCCAGTGTCTGGCATCATCTCGAGAGCATCGTGGATATGGACGGCCAGCCACGTATTATGGGGGCAATCGTTGATATGGGCGCGGATGAATTTTTTATGCCGACAGTGGTCGTGACTAAACCTGAGGGAGGGGAGGTCTGGATAAGTGGCAGCTTGCATCAGATTAGATGGTACAGTCACGTCTATGAAGGGGCTGTGGATATCCTGCTCAGTGAGAACGCGGGCAGCGATTGGCAGACGGTCGAAAGCAACTTGCCCGGGGCGGGCAGTTATATGTGGTATCTGCCTGATATAGTGGATTCGAATCAGTGTATGATTTCAGTTGTGCCAAGCGTGCCTGACCCTAATGTCGTTTCCGTCGATAGCGGGCTTTTTACAATTCACCCTGATTTCGTCCACCCGGCGGTGCCGTCGAAGTGGGAATCTCGCGGCGGCGACTTTACACGGACCGGTTTGAGCGAGAATTACGGGCCGGAACTGGGCTGCTTAAAGTGGCAGTTTGAAACCGATGGACCGGTATGGGCAAGCGCCACTATCGGCGCAGGCGATAGAGTACATATTGCCTGCGGAGACGGCAGGGTTTACACACTCGACCTCGACGACGGCTCGCTTCTGTGGAGTTATGATACAAATTCAGAGCTTCTCAGCTCGCCTACCGTCGGACCTGACGGCTCAGTGTTTGTAGGAAGCGAGAACGGCAAGCTGTATGCGATTAGCATTGGCGGAACCCTGCGGTGGACACACACGACCGATGGCCGGATATATTCGTCCCCGGCGGTATCAGACGAAGGCGATGTATATGTCTGTTCGCAGGATGGGACACTCTACGCATTGGCTTGCGACGGCAGCGAACTGTGGACGTTCGAGCCGAATGATGTTGGGCTAATTGATGTCGCGATTTTTGCATCTCCTGCAATAGGCGCCGACGGTACGGTTTATATAGCCGGGTTGTACGACCCGAATTTGTACGCACTGGACCCAAACAACGGAAGTGTAAAGTGGGTCTGTAACTTTGGAACCATAGGCGGGGCCTTCGCATCGCCGGTCGTAGCGGCAGATGGGACAATCTACCAGACGTTGCTTTATGACGCCAACCTTTACGCAATCGACCCAAATACAGGCGCTATTATTTGGTCGGCGCCTATGGCTGACCCTTGCTCCGGCTGGTTCGATTCTGACTATGTTGACAGGCGCGACTATGTGGACGGCTGGTATGAACCGGCGTTGGGACCGGACGGCACAATTTACGTGAGCTTTAACGACCCGTACCTGCGAGCGGTTGAACCCAATGGTAATATCAAGTGGGTGACCCGCCTGGGAATGACGGGCAGCTTCTCGCTGGCCACTGGTAATGACGGTATTATCTACGCGGCCGGAGAGGATGGCTACCTTTGTGCAGTTGACGCAAACGGTGGGGAAATTGCCAGATTTCAAGGCGATGACCTGCTGAGCTTTCCTGTAATAGCGGCGGACAACACAATTATAGTCAGTGACGTAAACAATAGAGTATGGGCAATCGGCGGTGACGGCTGCGGGGGGCAGGTGTCGGTACTGCATAGACCTGAGGACCTGGATGGCAGTCGTGCTGCGAACTTTACGGATTTTGCGATATTGGCGATGGACTGGCTTGCCTGTACGGATATTTACTCATCCTGCAATTACGAGGGTGATGAAATATATCTTACCGGTGACATAGATAGAAATCTATATGTCGATTTCGCCGACATTGCTGCGCTTGTCAGCCGGTGGTTGAGTGAAGATTGAGACGAAGGTTCAGGAAAAAGACCTATGAAATCAGAAATGCTGCGGTCTTATGGAGAAAATTATGAGAAGAAAAAGTTTTACATTGGTTGACCTGTTGGTCGTGATTGTGACCATAGCGTTGTTGATTGCCGTTTTGGTGCCTGGTCTGGCCAGGGCGAAGCCGCTCGCCTATCGGATGGTCTGCGGGTCTAACCTCGCCGGCATCGGCAAGGCAATATTACTCTATTCACAGGATAACGATGGGGATTTTCCGGTTGCAGGTGGTCCAGAAGCCTCCTGGAGCACGCTTGGAGCTGTGAACAACATCGGGTGGCTGTTAGGCTGGTCAGAGGAAAAAACTTTCGGCATTCCGCCCAACAATAAAGCGACGATTACGTCCTGCTTTTATCTTTTGGTAAGGTATCGGATGGCGCAGCCGAAGCAGTTTGTTTGCAAAGGCGATGACAATGTGAAGGTCTTTAGACCTTCTATATTAATCATAGCACCGAAATATGGTATTTTTAGTACCTGGGACTTCGGCGACGGCTGCCAGATATGGCCGGGGGAGTGCTGCAGCTACTCCTATCATATGCCTTTTAGTTTCCCCGACCTCAGACCGGGCTTTGAGGGTGAGCTAATGAAAACGAATTTTGCAATCAACCAGATGAGTCCCGAGAATAGTCCCGTCTGCGCGGACAGAAATCCTTTCCTGGACGAGAATGCTACTGATGTTGAAGCCGGCGACAACTGTGCGGCACACGGAAAAAGAGGACAGAACGTCCTGTATAAGGACTTACATGTGAACTTTGAGAAGAGCCCTAATGTCGGCATCGGGGAGGATAACATCTGGACGTATTATGATGCCAATACGAGCACGGACGAACCGCCAGCGTTCATTGGCGACGACGGTCCACCATCTGACCCCTACGATGCGTACCTTGTGAGTGAGTACCAGCAGATGCCACCGTAGATTCACATTAAGAGCCCCGGGCTTTTGCTTGAGCAGTTTTCAAGCGGCCTTGTGCGGTTTTCGCAACCGGTGAACCTGGGGGCCTGATTAGAGGACTAAACTAAAAGCTGAGAGTCTAAAACGCCGGTCTATCTTCTCAATTCTGCTAAATTGTATTGCTAAAAAGACAACGGCTCATTATGGCTCATCCTGCCTCATTTTCTATTTGCGTTAAAAACGCCTAACCGTTAAAATATCACATAGAGTACATACTGAACGCTAATTACTGATTGGCAGTGTTTATGAAGTTCCGTGGCGCTGAAATTTTAGGTTTTTTACTCATTTTGCTTGTTTGCAGTCTCTGCCTTGCCGATACGATTGTTCTAAAAGAAGGCCAGCGATTGACCGGCAATATCCTTGTCGAAAAAGAAACGCTTCTTTATGTGGACATCGGCGTAACTGTGCTGGCAATTCCCAAAGAAAAGATACTCGAATACGAATATACTAAAACGCTCAAGCCCGGAGACGCTGACGCCAATGGTTTGGATGTTAACGATTCAGATGTAACGGCCCCCAAATCACAGCGGCCGGCCGGTCAGTTATATCATACCGCCAACCTCAGAGTAACAACTATTGAAGAGTGCGTGGACGCATTCTCCGAAGCGGTCGTAAAGGTCTCCAGCCCTGCAGGGATGGGCTCCGGATTCTTTATCAATGAAGATGGATACCTGATAACCAATTATCATGTGATAGAAAAAGAAACAAAGATAGAAGTTACTGTTTTCCTGAAGGCAAAAAATGGCTTCGAGAAAAAGGAATTCAAAAAAGTCAAAATCGAAGCCATTAACCCTTTTGTTGACCTGGCGCTATTGAAAATAGAAGACCTCGGGGACGTGAAAGTCAAATTCGCCTACCTGGGTAACATCGAGCGCATCAAAGTAGGCCAAAAGGTCTTCGCTATCGGCAATCCGCTCGGCCTGGAGCGGACCGTTACGGACGGCGTCATCAGTACAAGAAACAGGGCCTTCGAGGGACTTGTCTATATCCAAACTAATGCCGATATCAATCCGGGTAATTCCGGAGGACCGTTGTTTAATCTGGCCGGTGAGGTCATCGGCGTTACAAATATGGGATACATATTCTTCGGCGGACTCGGCTTCGCCATACCGGTTGACTATGTAAAGTGCTTCGTAGAAAACCGTGACGCCTTCGTATATGACAAGAACAATCCGAACAGTGGTTTCAGGTATCTTCAGCCGGACCGAAGACTCAATAAGGCCAAGCCCAAATTCCTAAAAAAAGCGAACAGCGAATAATCGAGAGGCCTAAAAGTGAATCAAGAGCACATTAGCAGAGGAACACAGGAGCGCAGGAACATAAGAACACGAAGCCGCAGGAGCGTATGGTTACTTGCGACTTTTGCACTTATGACTTATGCGCTTACTTCTGCCCAGGCAAAGGTTCTGCCCAAGACAGCCGGTCTCCTGCCGCCTGAAACCGTCCTGCTCGTGGACGTTGAGAATTTCAGCCGGCTTAATACCCAGTTCGAAAAAACCAGTCCTTACAAACTCTATAAAGACCCTGCAATGGCTGCCTTTATTGATAATTTCAAATCAAAATGGCGAGAAAAAGTGGGCAAACCAGACAACGAGGTCGTAAAGACGGTTGTTGATGACAAGGTACTGCCCCAGGGCAGACTCGCTCTTGCCTTAGTGCTCAACAAACAGGCGCTAAAGGCCAAAGAACCTACGGCTTTTTTCATAATCCAGTGGGGCGAAAAAATCGACAGAATCAAGGAGGCGGTAGAAAAAACAATCAGAAAAGCTGTTGAAGACGGCCTGCACCAAAAAACTGAAAATTATCGCGCCGTGAGTATTAACACAATAATTGCTGAAGACTCAAAAAGGCTCGGTTACGGTTTCTCCTCAACGCTTCACTACAGCTTTCTCGGCGACTGCCTGATGGGTTCCGAAGACATCGAAGTCCTGAAATTTGCCATCGCGCATCTCCAGGGCGCCACCAGTCCAACCCTGTCAAACACCTCTGATTATACCTCCGCCATCAAATCTATTGGGCCGTATCACGACATTGATATTTACGTCAACATAAAACAAATTATCAAAACAATCCTTTCCGAAGATACTACCGGCAGAATGCGAACAACGATGGCCAATCTGGGCCTTGATAATGTTACGTCGCTCGGCTGCTCGATAGGCCTGGCACAGAGCCCCGGCAGCTCCTGCTGCGGCAAAGCATTTCTGAAAGTTGAAGGCGCCAAAAAAGGTATTTGTAAAATGCTCGCTCTCGAATCCGCCGCCGTAAGGTCCCCGCGATTTATCCCCGCCTCGGCCTGCTCAGCGACATTTCTTAATCTGAACATCAGAAAAGTCTATGACGAGCTTGCCAATATTCTTAACAGCTTCAGCCCGATGTACTCTGCGTGGATGTACACTCCACTTCCGACATCAAGCTCACCTGATGAACCCGGGCTGCAAATCAAAGGCGACATTATCAACCACCTGGGCCCACAAATTGTAGTCGCACAGAGCATAAGTAAGCCGTTTTCCACCCATTCAAGCCCATCAGAGACGTTTGTTGCTTTCGCGGTAAATAACGCCAAAGCCCTCGAAAAATCCCTGTCGCTTATTCACAGTAAACTGATAGCTCCCAACAATCCCGACGCGAGGCACGAGCTTCTGGGTCACACGATTTATATAATCGCCTTGCCGGCTCTGCCGTTTATGACCGGCGGAAGAACACCAATGCAAGCCCCCTCCGGGGCAGTCGGCCCGCAAACTGCTTTCGCATTTACCATCACGGACACTCATCTGATTTTCGGAGCCGAACCAACTGTTGAGCGGGCTATCCGTACATTGAGCAGTACCAGCGATGCATCAATGAGTTCTGCAAAATGGTTTAATACCGCCAAATCCGCCATACCTTCGGTTGTAGGGCTGGCAAGCATGGGAGACAACGCGGCCTCGGGCGAATTATTGTGGTGGATGATGAAGGAAAGCGGGAAAGTTAAAACTTCAATCACCATAGGATTAGGCCCACGCGGATTAAACGAGCTAATTCATTCCAGTTCAAGTCTTTTACCTGAGTTCGATGCTGTGCTCAAGTATTTCGGCTTGTCCGCTTTTTATGGGGTCAGCAGACCCGACGGCTTCTTCTTCGAATTCAAGTATCTGAATCCAGGTGAGGCCAAGTAATACAAAATCAAATATCAAAATGCAAAATTTCCCTCTTTCTGTTTTTGAATCTTCCGTTTCTCATTTTGCATTTTGATTTCGCCTGTTAGTCCGTAAGTCCTTGGGACTCCGCCGCAAGGCGTCCCCAAGCGGACTTACGGAGGACTCCATAGGAGAAATGAATCTAACGATTTTAATATTTGATTTTCCTATTAGTGGATAACTTTATTGAGGGGATAAGTGATAATACCCGATGCCCCCGCCCGCTTCAAAGCCGGAACCAGGGTTCGCTCGATTTTATCTTCGATAATCACTTCCACTGCGATGTAGTTAGAATCCGCCAAACTCGAAATCGTCGGGCTCTTTTCGGCAGGCAAAATCTTCAAAACTGACTCCAAATCTCCCTTCTTTACGTTCATCTTCAAACCAACTTTGCTCCGGGCGTCAATTGCTGCATTAAGTAATATCGCAATATTTTCTATTTTTTGGCGTTTGAATTTGTCCTGCCAGGCATCCTTGTTCGCGATAAACCTTGTCGTAGAGGTTATCACGGTATCTATTATCCGAAGATTATTTGCCGTCAGTGACGAGCCGGTCTCAGTAAGTTCTACTATCGCATCCACCAGCCGACCCTTTACCTCGGTGGCGCCCCAGCTAAACTCGACCGTTACCTTGATATTTTTATCTGCGAAATATTTCTTTGTTACGTTAACCAGCTCAGTTGCGATTATACCTCCTTTGAGGTCTCCCGGCTTTTTTACCCCCAACTCATCGGACACGGCCAATACCCATCTGGCCGGCTGGCTCGTTGTTTTGCTGTAGGCAAGCTCCGCAACCTCAACGACATCCGATTCATTCTCCATTATCCAATCGTAGCCGGTAATGCCTGCATCGAGAACCCCATCTTCAACGTATCTGCTCACCTCCTGTGCCCGCAGTATAATTGGCTGAATCTGCTCGTCATCTATACGCGGCAGATAACTCCTCTCCGAATCCAAAATGTGGAACCCGGCCTTGCCGAAAAGTTCAATCGTTGCCTTTTGCAGACTCCCTGCAGGAATACCTATTTTTACTATCTGCTCTGACATCTTAAACAATCGTTCCTTTCTTTTTATCTCTTACGGTTTTTTCGCCCCTGTTGTTTTTCTTGTTGTTTTTTTTGTTTTGGTTGCAGCTTTTGTTTTCGCCTTATGGGCAATTTTTTTCTTTCTCCCCCCTGCGCGGGATTCGCTCTGATGTCGCAAAAGAGCGTAAAACTCGTATGCGTTTTCAGCCGAAATCTGTCTGGCTAAAAAGCCCTCTATCTCCTGCTCGTCAGCTTCCGCGTGAACCAGCTCGTTGCTCCTTAGATAATCTATCATCTTTTTCGTAAGCGCTATAGCGTGCCCCTGCAGAGATGTAAGCATACAATAATTGACCACGAAGGGGCTGACACCATTCATCTTCTCAAGAGCATGTTTCGCTGGTCGTTTGCCAATCTTCTTCAGCGCCTTCAGGCTGACCGTATTATATTTGTCGAATACGGCCCTTAAAGCCCTGGTAAGCGATAAAGCAATATCTCTCGTAACAGGCGTATCCGCCCCCAGCACTTCAACAATCTCTTCTGCTCGCGAAACACGCAAATCATTCAAATCAACAAAATAATCGGCAAATTTCTTAATCGCCGATTGGCTCGCCCTCCCGCTCATTTTTTCGCTAACGATAGCACAAACAAGCGCCTCCGTCGGCTCATCATAAACAACCCTTTGGACTTTTGGGCGCTTGCGCTTCAATGAGCGGTACAGCTTTTGTACTTTTCGAGAATACTCTTTACTGTTTTTCATAAAAGCCTCTGTCTTATCTATTGGTCCGCTGCCACATCCTGAATTGCACCGCTACTGCCGCACTGAAATTTAGTCTTCGTCCTCGTTAACCGAATCCTTCTTTTTCAACTCGCTCACGGCCTTATCTATCAGTCTCATAGTTTCCAGTGTCTTTTTGAATTTCTCGTCCCTGTAAAAACGCAAAACAGGGCAGAATTTGCTTTGCAATCTACCCGCCAGCAGCGATTGCACTCGTGCTCTTGCGTGTGTTATTGCCGCAAAAGTTTTATTCTGTGCCGCCTCATCTTTGCCGAAAATGCTAAGATACACCCCGGCACTACGTAAATCAGTGGACATATCAACTCTCGTAACACTCACAAATCCCTCGATACGTGGGTCGTTAAGATGGTTGGCAACAGCGTCGCTGACCACTTCTTTTACCATACGAGCTACTTTTTCCTGCCTTCTCGTCGGCATAATAATTTATATCTCGTGTCTGTATCTCGATTTACTATTCAATATTCGCCGGATACGCTTAAAGGGTTCTGGCTACTTTAACTATCTCATAAAAGTTCAAAACGTCGTCGGTCTTAATATCGTCGAATTTCCCTATCTTAACCCCGCACTCCAGTCCCATCTTGACCTCGCGAACATCATCTTTGAAATGCCTTAAGGACTCTACATTCAGGTTGTCTCTAACTACAACATTATCGCGTATCAAACGCACCTTCGCATTCTTGGTTACGATACCGTCACTGACATAGCAGCCGGCTATCGTACCAACTTTTGAAATCTTAAAGGTTGTCCTTACCACAGCTCTACCAAGCGACTTTTCTATCTCTTCCGGCTCAAGCAGACCCGCCATAGACTTTTGCAAATCTTCCGTTATGCGGTAGATTATATTGTAGGGTCTTATCTCAACGCCCCTGGCTTCTGCGATCCTGGCTACGTGTTCTTCGCTGACAACGTTAAAGCCGATGATAATGGCGTTCGACGCCTCAGCAAGCACAACATCACCCTCCGTAATTCCACCCGGCGCTGCGTGCAAAATCCTGACCTTAACTTCATCGGTGCTCAACTCAGACAGATACTTCGTCAAAACGTCCACCGAACCCTGCACATCGGCCCGGATAATAAGGTTTAACTCTTTGACATTGCCCGCCTCTATCTGGCTGAATAAGTTATCCAGCGTCACCTGCGTCCGTTTTGCCAGCGAATTTTCTCTCGAGCGCATTTGATTTTCCTCAGCGGCGGACTTGGCTTTGTTGATATCATCCAGACAGTAAAACCTATCACCCGCCTGAGGGACATCACTCAGGCCCGTTATCTCCACCGGCATCGAGCTTGTAGCGGCCCTTATCGCTTTGCCGTAGCTGCTTTTCAACGTCTTAACTCTCCCGAAAGCTCCGCCGGCCAATACTACATCGCCCTTGTTCAGTTTGCCTTCCTTAATTAATAGCGTTGCGACCGGCCCCCGCCTGGCTGACATCTTTGCTTCGACGACCCATCCCGTCGCAGGGATAGCGTCATCAGCTTTCAACTCAAGCAGCTCCGCTATATAATCAAGATGCTCAAGCAAATCGTCTATACCCTCGCCGGTAATCGCACTGGTTTTAACAACTTCCGTCTCTCCACCCCATTCAGTCGGCGTTAACCCATGCTCAGATAACCGCGAGTAAACACGATTTATATCGCACCCCGGCAAATCTATTTTATTCAACGCCACGATAACAGGCACGTTTGCCGCCTCGCAGTGTGCTATCGCCTCTATCGTTTGTGGCATAACCCCATCATCAGCAGCGACCACCAGCACCGCCACATCGGTCATATTAGCTCCTCTGGCCCGCATAGCTGTAAAAGCTTCATGTCCCGGCGTATCAAGGAATGTTACCTTCCCATCTGCCCAGCTAACTTGATATGCTCCGATATGCTGCGTAATACCACCGGCCTCACCCGCCGTAATATCAGATGACCGAATCTTGTCCAACAAGCTGGTCTTTCCGTGGTCAACATGCCCAAGCATTGTAGCCACCACCGAGCGTTTGGTCAGATTCTTTCTCGGTCGTTCTTCAAATTCAGCTCGTATCAGTTCTTCCTGCCCACTTTTACGTTCTACTACCAATTCAGTGCCGAACTCCAGAGCAACCAGTTCCGCAATGTCGGCGCTTATAATCTGATTCGCACTGGCCATTACCCCCTGCTGCATCAATTTAGTGATAATGTCCGCTGACTTGACCGCCAAAGCCGAAGATAGCTCCTTTACCATAATTGGCTCGCTCACAAAGGCTCTTTGGGGCCTGACCGGCACCGCAACTCCCTGCTCGAGCTTAGTAACAACTTTCCTCGTCGGCCTTAATCGCAGTCCTTCCCCGGAAGCCGCATCAAGACGGGCCCGTCTTTCTTCAATATCTCTTTGTCCCCACTTACCGAATTTGGCCCTTCTGACAGTTTCCACATTACGCTCATCCTGCCGACGACCATGTGTTCTTTCTTTGAGTCGCTTTGTTGGTTGTCTTTTGTCCTTTGTCGCAAAAGTTGGCTCTTTCTCCTCCGGTTCGCTATTATACATCAACGGCTCAGTAACAGCCGCATCGTACCTTGTTCTCGGCTTCCGTCTTGGTGGCAACGGCTCCGGAGATTCAACTCGGATAACCTGTGGGCCACTCAGTCGGGCCGGCTCAGGCTTTTCCAAAATTGGCCCGGCAGGCAATATCGGCTCCGGCTCGGCCGGTGCAGCAACCGCTTCTTCAACCTTTTCGGCTGCCTGTTCCGGCGTTGGTTCCGGTTCCTCTGCGATTACCTCAGTGGCCTCGGCGGTCGATTTGGTCCGTTTTACTTTCTTTACTTTTGTTTTCTTTACTTTTGCTTTCTTTACTTTTGCTTTCTTTACTTTTGTTTTTTTTGTCGGCTGCTCCCGCTTTACCTTTTTCTTGATACGGACCTTCTTTAAATCCACCCTCTGGGCCGTCTCAACCGTTGTGATATTTTCCCCTTCGCTAAACCATTCACGAATAGTCGCCGCCAAACCTGCTGATATGACCGACATATGGTTCTTAACGTCCAGACTTTCATCCTGACACTTCTTCACAATAGCAGAGCTTTTTACACCAAGCTCCTTGGCCAAAATGTAAACTCTTGTTGCAGCCATTTCCGTATCTTGTATAAAAGCGAATATCGAAATTCGCGGCTAACTCAAAATTCAAATGTTCAAAATGCTATTCAAACTGTTTTGAATCTTCTATTTTGGTCATTTGGTATTTGTTCCGTATTTCCTGCTTCGAGCTTTTATTGTTCGTTATCCGCCGTTCCCGCCTGTTGTTGCAGCAGGTCTTCCGCCTGCTTCTTTTTCGACTCAGCCGCCAAACGTTTCGTTTCTTCGACTGCTGCCGCAACCAATTTTCCGGCAATCTCCGCATCAACACTCAGCTCGTTAATCAGCGGTTCAGCCCCCACGTCCTCCAAATCCAAAACGGATATAACACCCAACGCTATCAGCTTGTCAACCACTGTATCGTCAGCAGCTTCTACACTCTTGACACAGCTTGTCAGCCGTTCGATGCCCAGATTATATTCGTCCGGCGTTAGTATATCGATGTCCCACCCGGTGAGCCTCGCAGCCAGCCGGACATTCTGCCCATGTTTTCCGATAGCCAGGCTAAGCTGGTATTCATCCACCACCACAGTTGCTCTTCCCAATTCGAAGCATAAGGCGATTTCGGTTATCTTTGCCGGCATCAACGCATTTGTGATAAGCACCTGTGACGAATCATTCCAGCGAACGATATCTATTTTCTCTCCGCCGAGCTCATCAACTATGTTCTTTATCCTGCTGCCTCGCACACCCACGCAGGCGCCAACCGGGTCAACCTTGTCGTCAAGGGAGGCAACCGCCACCTTGGTTCGGTACCCAGCTTCCCGTGCCAGAACTCGTATTTCGATAATGCTTTCAGCAATTTCCGGCACCTCTACATCAAACAACCTGCGGATAAAATCAGGATGTGTGCGAGAGAGGATGATTTTGACCTGATTGGAAACTTCCTTTACATCGAGAATCAGGCATCGAATTCTTTCGCCCGGCCGATGCGTCTGACCCATTATCTGTTCGTTTTTCGGCATAAAGCCCTCGGTGCGATGGTTCAAGTCAACAATCAGTGTTCCACTTTCATACCGCACAACCGAGCCGCTTACGATTTCGCCTCTTCGCTGGACGAACTCGGCATAGATGCTGTCCCTTTCGTCAGCCCTTATCTTCTGTATCATTACCTGCTTGGCTGTCTGAGCGGGAATTCGACCGAGCTGCCTTATATCGATTTGCACATCATCCTTAAAGGCGGCAATCTGCCCGGTAGCGCGGTCGATATTTACAACTACGTTGCTGTCCGGCTCACCAAAATGCTTCTTGGCTGCCGAGACCATAGCTTCTTCCAAATCGACAAATATGGATTCCCTGTCGATGTTTTTGTCGCGCGCGATGTTGTCCACAATTCTTAATAGTTCCTGATTCATTGTTCTTTCTTTTCCTAAGCCGGCGCCGATTTTGGGGTGCCGGGCAAAAAAAAGTGGAAACTTCCTACAAGTTTCCACTTCAACGACCAGACCGAACAAAGGATGTATCCTGCTTTACATCACATTAGTCGCCTCCGGCAGGGCGGCCCATTTTGCAATAAATTGAAAAATGGGAACCCGGCAAAAACCCTTGTTCGTCTCACCGCGATGAAGCGAAAACACCGTTTCCCAAGCTACCATTTGCGCAAGAACACAACCGCACAGGTTTTGTGTTCGCTTACTCTGCACGGTTCGCTAATCCTGTCAAAACCATTTTCAGCACCTTTAGTTTAGCTTTGGCAGCCGTTAATCCTTACAACCAAACCTATTATATTAATCGTCCAGCGTGCCGGCGGCAATAACTTTTTTACTGAATTCGCATAATTTTTAGCTCAAATAGGGTGCAAAGAGAAACTCGCTTGATGACCCAAAAACCCTCAAACTGCCAAAATGCGTGTCTCAACCGCCTTTTTGGGGCTGATGACCGTTTTTATGCCTCCAAATCAAAACAACAAATAGTTCTTGATATGGCCCCAAATTTGGCAAATTTCGCAGGTTAACGGATTCATAAGGAAAGTGGTTGCTGAAGGTAAATGGACAATTGGTGAGGCGGGACAGGGCCGAAAATGCGCGCTTTGCACACGTCGGTGGCAGCTCACTTTACTTATTTCGTTTGATGAAATATCGCTAAGATGCTACCGTAAAAAATAACACAATATTCTCAAAAACTTTAAAAAACAGAAAAGGAGAAGAATTATGAAAAAGAGAGGATTTTATCAAAAATCTCAAAAAGGAAGTATTGATATTGGTAAATGCATCGGTTTTCTAATATCCCTTATCATTCTTGGATTTATTGGCTATGGAATTTCCCAGCTTATCAAAAGTTGGGGCGAAGCAGGAGAAGAGTATGGCAAAGTTTTGATAAAAACAAAAAGAAAGAGTATGACCTTAAATTGTCAGAACAATCTCCGGGTAATATGGAAAGATTTACAAATATACGAAATTGAAAATGATAGTTTCCCTTCCTCATTAGAAGAACTGGCAGAGTGGGCAGGGAGCTCAAAGCTGATATATTGTCCAGAGCCTAACGGCCAGGAATATTCCTATATCCCTGGTCAAAATATGAATATGTCTCCTGAAAATGTTTTGGCTTACGAGTCCGAACCAGCCCACGATGAGTGCTGCAATATATTACGACTGAATGGCCAGATTGAGCTGCTTAGTCCCGAACAAACTCAAATAGCTGTAAGCGAAACGTTAGATAGACTTAAACGTTAGGACATAAGAAAAGATGATATGAGATGTTTTGAAATTGAATTGATTATTGGTTAAGGGGAAAATCAGCCACGGAGGGCGCAGAGGTTTTAGTTGGCTGAAAGAAATGCTGGAGCCCCGCTTACGACATGCGGGGACAGGGGGACGAGGAAGGCATTTTACATCTACGATTTTCGATTTACGATGACGGGAGCGGAACCAGGCGAAGGACTAACTCCCTCTGCCTGACGGTTGCTTTCTTTAGGCGGACTTTTCTATATTCCTGAAAAGCGTCCTTAATCTTAAAGACCGGGTCGAACGGCTCATTGTCGAGGAGCGAGGCCCAGATTTTTACCCGGACATCGTCTTTGTTCAGGGGCCTGGTCTGCAGCCGTTTTTGATATATTGTCCCGGCTATTATCCGGGCAATGGGTGTGATATTGACAGTGCCAACTTTGACCTTTGTGACGTTTAGGTTCAATAGGCCGGCCCGGGAAAGAGTGGGTTCGGCGGCGACGGTAACGACAAATTCGCGGCCGGCTGCGGCTACTGTCCCCATCAGCGTGATAGTGTTAGGGCCAAAAAACGCTTGCGGGGCGGAAGGGATGATTTCGCCAAACTGCTTCGACCATTTGCACTTATAATACCAGACGATGGCCTCATTTATTCCGTTCTGGTCAACGAGCAGGTCGAAGGGCTCACTGAGCTGGACGGCGTTATTGAAAGCCGGGGCCAAGACGTTCGTTAGATATGGGCTGACGAGCGTGTCGTGGGTAAATTCGGGGGGATTGTAGCGGCTGGGCTTATGAGATAACAGGAAAAGAAAAATAATGGCTGCTGCCAGGGCAGCCAAAAGCCAGCAGAGGCGGCGGAGCCTTTTTTTGGCTTTTCTTTTTTTGCGCTCCTTGGGCCCGAGGTCTTTCAAATTTGCCGCCTGCTCTTTATTTTCTTTCTTGCCGGAAGTCATCCGTATGATTATAGTGATAAGCAGGTTCGGTAAAAAGCGTTTTCCGTGGCCTGTAAGTATTATCTGTGAGAAAAAGGGGATTAGCCAATGGCAAGTCATTTTGGGGACCGGCTCTGTGATGCAGTAAAAAGTAAGGGCACGGCTTTGGTAGTGGGGCTGGACCCTGTTTACAGCCGGCTTCCGTGGGCAATAGTAAGCCATCGCGATATGAACGATGAGTTCGACGCGGCTGCTGCGGTGGATGCAATCTTCGATTTTTGCACACAGGTGATGCGGATAGTCGCACCAATGGTGCCGGCCGTGAAGATAAATATTGCGTTTTTCGAAAAGTATTTTTGGGAGGGGATAGAGACTTACTATGCGTTGATTTCCGAGGCCGATGAGTTAGGGTTGGAGATAATCGGGGATGTGAAGCGCGGCGATATAGGGCACACGGCTGAACTCTACGCCAGTGCGCATCTGGAGAATCCGGAACTGGCGGGCTTAGAAGATACGCTTGCCCCGGATGCAATCACCGTTAATGGCTTTGCAGGACTTGAGGGAATAGAGCCGTTTGCCGAGACGGCGGACGAGCAGGGCAAGGGGATATTCGTCTGGGTGCGCTCGAGCAATCCGTCGGCGGGGGCCATTCAGGATTTTGCCGATGCGAGCGGCCAGATGATGTACGAAAAGCTCGCTGAAATCGTCGGAAAAATCGCCAATAAACCTGAGCGAATCGGCAAGAAGGGCTACAGTAATGTCGGGATGGTAGTGGGCGGTACGAGCCCTGAGGTTACAACGGCTTTGCGTGACAAGTACGATAAGGTATGGTTCCTGGTGCCGGGCTACGGCTCACAAGGGGCTTCGGCTGCGGACTGTGTGCGGTTCTGCAAAGCCGATGGTACCGGAGGGTTAATTAACGCATCACGCTCGATAATATACGCCTACGAAAAGCCAAAATATAAGGACGAATTCGGCGACGACTGGAAGAGATGCATTGAACAGGCGGTCATCGATGCGAAGCTCGACCTGGCAAATGCAATGCAAACACTGATATGAATAAAGAATTCTTCGTCGGCAAAAAAGTTCTGGTTATGGGGCTGGGGCGGTTCGGCGGCGGAGTTGACGTCGCTAAGTTTGCCTGCGACGCCGGCGCAAAAGTAATAATAACGGATTTAGCCTCGGCGGATGAGTTGCATGATTCTGTCGAAGAGCTCGAAGAATTTCCCAGGATTGAATATCATCTCGGCGCTCATAGCGCCGGCGATTTTGAGTGGGCTGATGTTGTCGTAGCTAATCCCGCAGTTGCCCCCGGTAATAAGTTTCTCGAACTTGCTCGCCGGCGCAGTAAGTTTGTTACGTCACAAATAGACATTTTTTTTGAATTGTGCCCCGCGCAAATAGTCGGCATAACGGGAGCGAATGGCAAGAGCACAACCGCTGCCCTGACCGCACATTTGCTCAAAGCGGCGATTGATAAAAGCATTAGGTCCAAAGAAGATGTCATTGCGAGCGAAGCGAAGCAATCTCGAAGTACGCAATACGCAATACGAGATACGAGACACGAAAAAGTCTGGCTGAGCGGCAATATCGGCAATGAGCCGCTGCTGACCGTGATAGACCAAATCGGCTCAGACGATTTGGTTGTGTTGGAGCTGTCAAGTTTTCAGATCGAGCAGTTGGCGCAAATTAAGAAAGCGCCGCGGGTCGCGCTGTTGACGAACCTTACGCCGAATCATCTCGACCGTTACGGCGCGTTCATTAGCTATTGCGCAGCCAAGGAAAACATTTTTAAGTTTCAGGAACTAAACGAAAGCGAGCCGGCCCTTTCTATTTTCAATGCTGAAGATGAAATTGGGGCGGAATGGTTTGAAAAATACAAAAAGGATAAAGGAAGAATTTGCATCAATTTTTCAACTAAGGACATAAGCAAAGAAATTCAGGATTGTTTTGGTTTACCGGGGCGGGCTAATCTTTCGAATCTTGCTGCTGCGATTGCCATAGCAAAACACTTTGGCCTGACGGATGGACATGTAAAAAATTGCCTGCCTGAATTTAAGACGCTGCCGCACCGGCTGGAATTGGTGGCGGAGATAAATGGTGTCAGGTGGTATAACGATTCCAAGGCCACCACGCCGGAAGGTGCGATTGCTGGGCTTGAAGCTTTTGAGCAGCCGAGGATTATTATTGCCGGAGGATACGATAAGCACATACCGTTCGACGAACTCGGTGCCGTAATTGCACAAAGAGCCAAAGCAGCTATTCTGATAGGCCAAACCGCTGAAAAAATCGCAGATGCGATACGTCAACGCAATACGCAATACGCAATACGCAATACGCAAATTGAGTTTGTTGATTCATTGGCCGAAGCCGTTGAGCAGGCCCGACAACACGCAGCCAGTGGCGACGTTGTTTTGTTAAGTCCTGCCTGTGCGAGTTATGATATGTTTGATAATTTCGAGCATCGCGGCAGAGAGTTTTGCAGACTTGTCCGGCAAATCAGCGATTGATTATCAGCGGATTGTTGAAGTTGCAAAAGTTATAGACAAAGCCGTACAACGGGTGTAAAGTTATAGGTAGGTTGGAATAGACGATTTGTTGAAAGAAGTAAGTTAGATGTGTAGGGTGGTAATCGAAATGAATCGAGAACGATTACTTGAGCAAGTCAAACAAACCATTCTTGAAATTGAGCCTAATGCTGGTGTTATAATTTACGGCTCTCGAATTCGCGAAGAAGCTGGGCCCGAATCTGACTGGGATTTTCTTGTTTTGTTAGATGGTAGTGTCAATCAGGGACGTATAGATACTATTCGTCATCGACTTTACAATGTTGAATGGGAATGCGGAGAAGTTATTAGTTGCATCGTGCGGAGCCGAAAAGAATGGGATAGTCCCCTTTACAAAGCTATGCCGTTTCATGAAAACGTCGAACGTGAAGGGATAGTTTTGTGAGTAATTCAAAGAGCGATTTGGTTAATTACAGACTGCAAAGAGCTTATGAAGCCCTTGAAGATGCTCGCATTTTGGCTGGAGCCTCTCGCTGGAATACCTGTGTGAATCGTCTTTATTATGCTTGTTTTTATGCTGTCTCAGCCCTGCTGATACAAAATGGCTTGTCTTCTTCTAAACACACAGGGATACGCAGCTTTTTTAATCGACATTATGTCAAAACCGGCAAAGTTACCAAAGAGATGGCTCAGATTTACAATGACCTTTTTGAAAGACGCCAGGAAAGCGACTACTTGGATTTCATTCATTTCGAAGAATCTGAAGTCCGTCCCTGGATTTCTAAGGCGGAGGCATTCATAAAGCACATAGAGACTGTTATTAATTCTGACTGGTAAAATTGCAGCCGTTTGCAGTTTTTCGATAATTTCGAGCAATGCGGCCGAGAGTTCAGAAAGCTCGTAAAAGAACTTAAGCGTTGACTGTGATAACATGCCAAAAGCGCACAAAAAAGGCCGAGCAGAGTAAGCCCGGCCTTAAGAATGCCCAATAACTTGGTTAATCACGTCCAGGAACAAATACGTCTTCTTCATATTCCTGGCTGGCCGACTTTGGGATCGAAGATACCATCTGGAAACTTCGGGTCAGTTCTTAAAAACATCATCGAAGTGGTCTCGCCGGTCTGTTCGTCGCTTTGGAAAACGGGCCATCGGATCATCTTCGGATACCATTTCCCCGAATCGTTTTTGACCTACTCTACAACATCCCCCATTACAACAGATCGGACCGCTCGGTCATATCATTTCTTACTCAAGCAATCTTCCTAATATGTTTCTAACTTGGCACCTTCCAAGAGTTTTTCACCATTGAATATATCAGGTGGAAATTCATCTTCTTCAAGAAGTTGGATGTCAATAACCCAGTGTTCTTCATCTCTATTACTATGTTCTCGTTCTGTATTAAGGTGCGCAATTAAGTGTGCCCTTTTTGCGTACCAATGTCCGGTCGGAAGTTGGGCAAAATCAGACAGCCAGAAATCTCGGCCCCTGTCATCTTTGTTTTGTGTGCGAATTCGTTTGATACAGATATAATCTTTTTCGGTATCCACGAAGAAATGAAAGCGCCCACTGAGCAAGGTTACACAACCAGGGGGTGCTTTGGGGTGATCTGATATGATCTCAAAGTCATCCAATCCTCTCCACATGGCATATAGCCAAAGTTGATCTTTCAAGTTGTCTCCAAAATACGGGTACCCAAGGTTACGAATCACTTTAGTTATGGGTTGTTTCGTGTGATCCCTGAGATTCGGGGTATATCGATTGTAATCCTTTTTTGTGTCACCATTTGAAAAATAGACTGACTTTGGTTCCTGGGTTTTTGTCCAAGCCAAGACTTGTTCAGTAGTAGCTGGCATATGCAAGTAGTTTGTATCGTCTGTATTGAAATAATTGGACCTTTGAAGGAGGGCATTATTTCGATATGTAACAGTAACTTTACCATCTGGCTTATCTTCCCAGGCAATCATACGATATTGTCGGGGAAATTGTCGCGAGGCCTCCTTTCCGGCCTGGATGATTTTTGAGACTTGAGGTTCAGATTCTTCAACTGTTTGTGCTGGAGCCTTCTTAACAATTTCCACATTTTTGGGTACGCCAAGGTCGTAGATGTCTACCGGCCCTGTTTCAGGGAAATCGAAGTTTCCTGTAATGTATTCAGCCTCTTGTACGAACCTGCCATTTACAACACGAAGCCGGTAATTGGAATGAAGTTTTTCACGAATACGAACAGGCATGCGGGTTTCAGGGTCGGCCCATAGTTGTTTGACAAGAATTTTTTGGTCGAGAGCATCGATGAAATACACATCGAAGCGTGCCATTTCTGAACCATCCAGAATGTCAGCATGTTTTTCAACTGAGCGATAACGCCCGATATTCGGTTTTTCCAGGGGAGCTATGATTTCATTCCATGCTGTTCGTGGATGCCAAGCTGGTACTACTGCACCATTGTAATAAGCGTTTTCCCGAATGGTTAATCTGTTTGAAGCATACCATTGGTGAATGTTTCGAACTCGGTCGCTGTACCGGAATATTCGTCCACTATCAAGTTTCCCAGAAATGAAATAGGTCTTTCCCTGACGCAGGTTGATCCACTGTTCACGGCCGTTGTCATATTTAACGTGCACCCAAGGTTGTACCAAAAAAGCTTTTTCAACATCCGCCAAAGCAATACGTGCTATATCGATCGAACCACCGAACTGATTAATGCCAACAAGCACAGCAATAATTATCACCGCTGCGGCGGCAACGAGTTTTGCAACTGGTCTTTTCATAATAATTCTCCAAATATTGGGCTGTGGGACTGCAGCTTCTTTGCCCTTTGAGTCTTGCAACACCTGCAGGACATCAGCAAGTACAGCTCTGTCCCTCTCAGCGTTGGTATCGATATCCACATTTTTAATCAGCTTCTCTATATCTGCCGGTTTCATAATTCGGCCTCGCTATCTAAAATTGACCGCAGTTTTTCCAGTCCGTAGCGGTAGCGGCTCTGGACTGTGTTAATTGAAACATTTTGCGACTCAGCAATTGTCTTAAATTTCATCCCGCCGTGTAAGTGCAGGATTATTACTTCCCGCTGCTCGTATGGGATCCGGCCAAGTGCATTGTTTAGTTCTCTTAATTGGTCGCTCTCAATAATCCATTGCTCCGGCCTTTTTGACTTTGAAACGGTTGGGTCGGCATCGTTCAGGCCGGGCGTTTCGCATCGCTGTCTTGCCAGATTCGCGTTGCGAGCACGATTTGCAACACAGGTCGCCAGATAGCTTTTCAAGTTGCCATTGAGTCTTAATTTCTCCGGCGATTGTGCGAGCGATACGAAACAGTCGTGCACTATGTCCTCTGCAGCGGCTGTGTCATTCAAAAGGCCGGATGTTATCTTGAGCAGATTATTCTTGTACTTCCCGTAAATCCGGCTGAGAGCATCACTGCTGCCGCTTTTAAATCTCCATATAAGCAGCTTGTCTTCTATCATCTGGATTCGGCACGCCTTATCCTGAAACGAACGTTCGTCACTTATAATACAATCAAACTGCGGATTTTAGTCTAAATAAAATCATTTTTTTGGCGGTAGGCCGTTAAGTCGGCCCTTGAATCTGTCGATTTACAAATAATAAAAAAGTAAAAGATTTTTGGAGCATTTACAATGGACATAAACACTGAGCGAAGGAGAGAACAAAGACTGCGTTATCAATGGCCTGTCTGGTTCGCCGAGGATTTTAACGAAACACTTTCCCAGGGGCAGATGGTTGACATCTCCAGCAGGGGTGCGGCGTTTACCTGCTATGCGGACGATAGTTGTCCTTGTCCCGGCCTTCATATAACCGCCCGTTTCAGCGTTCCTCGTTTGGGCTCAGATGATTGCTTCGATATGGCGAATTTCACTCGCAGCGGACACATCTGCCGGGTCGATGATGTAAACAGGTTCCTGCGCCGTGTGGCGATTCAGTTCGCTGAATCGCTGCCTTTCAGACCCGGCGAACAAGGCGGCAGTGAAGCCGATGTTCAGGAACGGCTTAAATTCGTGACGATATAAACCGCCAACGATTGGCGATTAGAAGCATTTCGCGAAAGTTAAAGATACAGCAAGTATCAATTCTCAATTTCCCGATTCCTGTTCGCAAATTTCTGATTTTCCAAATTTTTAATTTCTAATTCTTCATTTTAATTTTAATATACCGGTATGCTGGAAAAGGGACTTGTCCAGATTTATACCGGCGACGGCAAGGGCAAAACGACCGCTGCATTTGGTCTGGCCCTGCGTGCGGCCGGTCAGGGCAATAAGGTGCTGATTTATCAGTTTCTGAAACCGCCGTCGATTGATATCGGCGAGCGCTTTGCGCTGCAATTGGGTGCCGTCAGAATCAGGGTCGAATCGCTTGATGTGGCCTGGGATATGTCTAAATCGTTCGACGACGAAAAGGCTGTTACCCAGATGCGGGCTGCTATGAGTGAGGTCCTTGAACGAATCGCTGAGACGGCGGAAAAGAGATTTTACGATTGTATAATACTCGATGAAATTGTATTCTGCCTCTCAAAAGGATTGGCAAAATTGGAGGACGTCAAAAACATTATCGACAGAAGAGACAGCCGTGTTGAGATTGTCCTGACCGGCAGAGGGGCGACGCAGGAATTGATGGAAATGGCGGACCTGGTGACGGAAATGAAAAATATCAAGCATCCGTTTGATAAGGGGATATCCGCCAGGCGCGGTATCGAATTTTAGTCCGAGCAGGAAAGACCGGTGGTGGCCGTTTATACCCTGGATGCAGCTACTGGAAGATTATGATTTGGTATAGAAGAAAATCTCAAAACCTATTCAAAGTGAAAAAGGAGCGAATTTTATGAACAGCGAAAAAGATGATAAATTTTCACGGCGGACCTTTATCCGCAATACTTCTCTAATGGCCGCGGGGACGGTTGTCGGCGCTTTGGCCGGCAAAGGATACCCCTCCAGCAAGAAGACCGGCCCGACTGAGGTTCAGCGGGTCATCAAGAATGGTCGTATCAACCAATCGGTTTGTAGATGGTGTTACAAACGCTTATCATTAGACCAGCTCTGTGCCGCAGCCGCGAAGATGGGCCTCAAATCTGTCGAATTGCTTTCACCCGCCGAACTGCCGATAGTGGGAAAATATGGTTTAGTCTGTGCGATGGTCAACAGTCACGGTATCGAACGTGGCGTGAATAATAAAAAACACCATGCGGAGTGCATAACCAAGCTTCACGAGAGTATCGACGCCGCAGCCAAATACAAATTTCCAAACGTGATTACTTTCTCAGGCAATCGGGCCGGTGTGCCCGATGACGTTGGACTTGAAAATGCAGTCACAGCTCTCAAACAAATCGTCGGATATGCCGAGAAGAAAAAAGTTACCATTTGCATCGAAATTCTTAACAGCAAGGTCAATCACAAGGATTATATGTTTGACCATATGGATTGGGGCGTTGAACTGTGCAAAAAAGTCGGCTCAGAGCACTTGAAGATTCTTTACGATATCTATCACGCTCAGATTATGGAGGGCGACGTAATTCGAACGATTCGCAATTATAAGGAATACATCGGTCACTATCATACAGGCGGCAACCCGGGTCGGCACGAAATAGACGAAACACAAGAGTTGTACTACCCGGCTATTATGCGGGCAATAGTCAAGACCGACTTCAAGGACTACGTCGCTCAGGAGTTTATTCCCGCCAGAGACCCGCTGACGTCTTTGGCGCAGGCGGCGCGAATTTGCGACGTGTGATACGGAGGGTTTTTTAAGGAACAGCTTTTATGGCTCTTAAAGTTGCTGCGATTATTTGTGCCGCCGGCGCGAGCAGTCGGTTCGGCGGAAAAAGGAAAAAACCGTTCGTTGACGTGGCGGGCAGGGCGGCCTTTCTGCGAAGCGTCGAGCTTTTTTCAGACCGCGACGACGTCAAACAGATTCTGTTGGCAATCCCGCCCGATGATGAAGAACTCGTAACTGTCAAATGGGGGGCCAACCTGAAATTCTTCAACGTTAAAATTTGTTTCGGTGGGGATGAGCGTTTTGACACCGTCAAGAGCGCACTGGAACTTATAAAAGATGATATCGACCTTATCGCCGTTCACGATGCTGTGCGATGCTGCGCGACCAAGGAATGGATAGAGCAAGTGGTTGCCAAAGCCGGTGAGACAGGCGCGGCGATATTGGCCTGTCCTGTTGTGGGGACTATGAAAGAGACCAGGGAGGGTACGATAATCAAGACCGTTGATAGAACAGTTCTTTATGAGGCACAGACGCCGCAGGTATTCGGGGCCGAGCTGCTTAAAAAGGCCTACGAAAACCTAAAAAATCTGGATAAAAATAAAATCAGCGATGATTCCCAGCTTGTCGAGATGCTTGGAGAGAAAGTGTCGATAGTCGAGACTGATTCTTCAAATATTAAAATTACGCGACCAAACGACATTGCCATAGCCGAAGCTATACTCAAGTCCAGGCCTAAGCCCACACCAAAAGGCCCCACCGGCCCTTACATCGAGGCCCAGTGGTAACTTTTTCGGGAACGCCAAACCCGGCTCAATAGTAGAAAGGTTGTATTATGAAAAAGGAAAGAACGCAAATGAGAAAGATTGAGTTCATCAAACATCTTCTATTAGCGGCACTGTTCTTTGCCGCTGCCGGCTGCCAGAGTGCAGGCAGCAATGCTAAATGGAAACCGCTGTTTGACGGCAGGACTCTTGCCGGATGGCATACGCTGCCCGGCGGAAAATGGCAGGTGCAAAACGGCGTAATTGTCGGTACAAGTTCCAAAGACGAGAAACGCCACGGCCTGCTGGTCAGTGACCAACGCTTCGGTGACTTCACCGCACGCCTGAAGTTCAAGGTGCTCAAGGGCGACAGCGGCTTCTACTTCCGGGTGGACAAAGTTGAAAGCAATGTCGGCGTCCACGGCTTCCAGGCCGAGATCGATATGGGCGATGAGGTCGGCGGGCTCTACGAAACCGGCGGCAGGGCCTGGGTAGTCAAGCCAAGCCCCGAAGAGGTGAAGAAATAC
>JGI10211J34971_10000659_pt1 | contig 28654 bp, 29 predicted proteins | sample Etolagsediment_FD_34971 | JGI IMG/M metagenome (IMG submission 34971)
TCTAAAGTTAAATACAGATGGATTATTTTTTACATTATATGTTGGCAATGTATTTTCGGGAAAAGTAGCACCACTTGGAACTGACATTATTAATATACACACACATTTTTTTTTAGCCACTTAAATATTTAGGAATTGGTAAATTCTTTTTTATTTTATTTTTCACTAAATATTGACTATATGAATAAATTTCAAAAATTTCTAAAGCACTGTACATATTAGACTGTTTATAATCATAAAAATCTTGTGGAATATTAAATTTTATATTATACGTTTTTCCTTGAAAATAAGATATTTTTGCTTTTTCTAAATCATTTAATAGTTGTTGAAAATATTCTTTATTTCTTAAATAAAAATATAAAATAATATCAATTGGAGGATTTCTCCTTAAATAAAATTTTAACTGTTCATTATTATTTTTATTATTATTTATTCCAAATTCAATATTTTTCATTAAATGAATAAGTTCTTTTGCTGAATAATTTTTTCTAAGTTTATTATTATCTTCTAATAAAAATTCAAAATTAAAATAATACTCTTTACATTCATTATGATGATAATAAGCATCTTCATAACATTTTATTATTCTTGATAATTGTTCACAATTCATAAAAAAAGTAATTAGTATAATATCTGTAATTCTATATTGTAAATGATTTCTTGGATATTTATTTATATCAATTTGATAATTATCATAAATATTAATACTTTGATTCATATAGCTTATATTTTATAGTTATTTTTATATTATTTTTTAACCTAAATATTTTTTAAAAGGAATAAAAAAATGAAAATAAAATAACTTAAAATAATAATATATAATTACATTAGTAGTAATCATGGATTTTGAAGAAAAAAAAAATTTATTTAAAATTCGTAAAACAGTTTTAGAAATGTTAGAAGATAGAAAATATAATATACCCAAAAATGAGATCATTGATTTTGATGAATTTTCTATAAAATATAATTCAAAAAATATTGATATTTTTATCGACAGTGGAAGTGAAGAATTAGGTAAAATATATGTTTATTTTCATAATGAAAATAAATCATTATCAAAAGTAGAACTTAAAAATAAAATCAATAAACTTATTGAGCAATATGAAGATGAAAATTTAAAAATTATCATTTTACTTAAAGAAAAGGGTATCGGTTCTATTTTAAAAGAAGTGACTAAAGATGAATATAAAAATATTGAAATATTTCTTAATAAAAATATGATTTTTAATATTACACATCATCAATTAGTACCAAAACATATAGTATTAAATGATGATGAAATAAAAGAATTACTTGAAAAATATAGTACAACAATTAATAAACTACCAAAATTATTAAGGAGCGATCCAATTGCAAAATATTATGGTATGAAAATAAATCAGGTTTGTAAAATTATTCGTAAAAGTCCAGAAGTTGGTAATTATCCTTATTATCGTTTAGTAAAATAAATAATAACAAGGATAATTAAAATAAATAATAATAAAGCAAATAAATTTCTCATATTTTTATTTTTATTTAAATTAGTAAAATTTTCAATATTATCTAAATTTGCTAAATTTTTTCTATTATTATCATAATTATAATTTATTTTATTATTGTTTTGTTGTGCACGTGTATTCATTGTTTTATAGGGATATACATAAGTAGGAAGACCATTTTCCGTAAAATTATTTGGTTTTGGATAAGTTTTATAATCTTTCGATTTTGATAAATAATAATTACTTGTTGGGTGAAATAATGTTTGATTATCTACAATAGTAGGATTTTCAAGATTAATAGGCATTTGTACAGGTTGTTCAACTGTATATTCTTTTTTCTTTATATTATCAAATAAATTCCATTCATAATCTAAGCCAAATTGGTTTCCTCTTTTAAAATTTGCATTGTCACTTCCACCTGATTGATTGCAAACAACACCAATAACTCCTTGGCGTTTATTATCCATTAAATAGCATGAATCTTTAGAATAAGGTTGTGATTTAAATTCAGGACAATTTTTATTTCCTTGATAAGGCACATTCATTTGTTGATTACGAGGAGGAGGACTTAATGTATTACAATACTGTGATTCATCATTTTTTCGTGATGTAGGTTTAAGTGGCATTGGATAAGGAGAACTACCATAATATGTTGGATCAGGAACACTTGGTGCTGGATTTTTTTGAATAGGTACTGGTAATATTTTCTGGGCATTATTTCCAACAGTTATATTATATTTTTGATTAACAATATTCATATATTTAATAGATATATAATTTTTATTTATTATTTATTTAAAAAATTGCGTTGTTCTGGTTCTAAATAAGGTATATCTAAAATTTCAAAAATATGAGCTTCATTCTTAAGAAATATTTTTTCGTTAGATTCTAAATGTGTTAAACAATATTCATTTAAACTATAATTTTTTTCTAAACATTTATTTCGTAAATGTACATTAAAATATTTATTACCTGTAAAATACATTAATGAACTATAATATGATTGATAATCAATAAACATAATATCAATTCTACAAATAACAGAATAATATGGTATTTTACACATACCCAAGAATTTCTTTGTTGGATTTTTAGTCATTTCATCCACAATAATATTTTGTTTTTTAAGTTCTTTAAGAATTTCTTTTAGAAAATTATAAGTTTGATTTTTTTCATTATATTTTGGATGACTAATTAAAAAATCAATATCTCCTGAATCTTTATTATTTCGTCGATAACTTCCACAAATTTCAAATAATAATTCTTTATTTATACTTTTGAGCACTTTATACATTATTTCTTTGAGTTTATTAATTTCTACTCTTGGAATACGAATTTTTAAATCATCATAATATTTCAAACCCAATTGAATATTATGTGTTATAGAAATTTTATTATCATCAATTGCTTTTTTAAGTTCTTTAATTGTTGTTATATCTTTATTAATCCATTCTTTTGATTTTGCTTGACCAACACCTACGATTGACATAAAATCTTCATAACTTTTTTGCTCAATATTTTGATTTAAAAGTTCTTTTATAATTCCATTCTTTAATATATCATCAATATGAAGAGATATCTTCTTACCAATTCCTTTTATTTCATTTTGTACTTGAATTCCTGAAATAATTTCTTGATTATATTTTTTTAATGATTCAATTGCTTTATTAAGAGCAATTAATTGCCATTTTTTATCTGGTTTTCCATAATATGAAATTTTTAATTTTTCAAGTTGTTCTATAATTTTTTGATTCATATTATCTTAATTTAATTTAACAATTTTATCTTAAATATTTTTTTATTTATAAATAGTAAAGATGTCTGATATAGAATTTAATATTTCACAAGATACAAGAGATGCAGCTACTAATGCTTCTGGTGCAAATTCTAATATTAATTCAACAATTAGTGAAAAAAATAATAATTTAATTCAAAAAAATAAGATTAATTTACAACAAGAAATAGCTATTGCTGATAAACAAAAATTATTATTAACACGGTCAAGAATGCTTCAAATTAGTATGGATAAAAATGCTTATAAAACAAAAATAATGTATACTTTAATTGCTATTATATTATTTATATTTATTTCCACTTTAGGGATATATGCATTTGTATCTAAAAAAAAAGAATAAATAAATGTTTTTATTTTTATCTTTTTGTATAATAGATGGAAGCTTATAATCCTAAAATATATAATATATTTGAAGAATCACAAAATGATAAAGCATTTAAAGATATAAAAATGTTTGATACTACATGTGTGGACCCAGATAATTGGATGGTAGAAAAATTTAAGTCGAAATGTAAAAAAATATCTAAAAAAAATAAAATATTTTTAGAAAAATCTCTTAATACATTACAAACAGTCATAGATAATGACAACAATACAATGAATGCTAATTCACAAACATTAGAATCATTTTCTAATTTAGATAAAACAATTGAATATAATAAAAATTTAAGTGAAAAACAAGAGGTACAAAAAGATAACATACAAAAAATACAAGATAAAGAACAGTTATTAGAAAAAACAGATGCATTATTAAGAACAAGTTATGAACGGAATAGTTTTAAAAGAAAAATAATATATAGTTTAGTGGCTTTTATTTTTCTAATGTTTATATTAAGTATTGCATTTTATATTCATTACGTTAGAGATTTTACACCACCTAAATAATATTTATGATAAGAAATTTTAAATCCAAATTATTATTTTTTATATTTTTTTATATTGATTTAAATTAGATATGAATTTAAATCATTACAATTTAACTAAAATAAATTTAGTTGATGATAATTTTGAATCAATGGTTTTTAAAAATCAAACAAATAATATTTCGGATTTTCAATTATTAAATGATAACACGTTTGACGATGATGTTATTATGAGTAATCAAGAACAAATTATTGAATCATTTGATAATCAAAATGTTGAAAATGATGAAAATGATGAAAATGATGAAAATGATGAAAATGATAAAAATGATTTAGATTATGTTTATGAAAATTTTAATTCTAATATTTTAGATATTTTTGATGATGAAAATAATAATGATTCTGATGATGAAAAAGAATTTTTTTTTGGTAAATCTTTTATAAAAAATGGTAGAAGTACAAGAAAAATATTTTCAAAATCAAAAAAAAAAAGAAAAGATAAAATTGTTAAAACATTAATTACAATAGAAAATAATAAAGTTAAATGCCCGCTTCAATATGGTGATAAAATCATATTAGCTTATTCAAGTAATACTAATAATACAAATAATTGTGGTTTATATGGTTGTAGGGTAGCTTCTCTTCAAGGTACTGGATTAAAAGATAAAAGGAATTTAGAATTTGGTCATGGTGGTTTAAATCCTATATCTTTTTATTTAAGACCTCCTGTTGATGGAACAAAAAAAAATGGTGATTATATACAATTTGGAGATGGAATTGTATTAGCATATTCAAATAATAATGGTAATACAAATAATTGTGGTTATTATGGTTGTCGAGTAGCAACTACATCTAATAAAAATGGTAGAAAAATACCAGTTAGATTTAATCATGGTGGAAAAAATCCAAAGGTGTTTTATATACTACCTATGAAAGATTCTAAAAATAAAAATGGACAACTTATTCATTATAATGATGAAATAATATTAAGTTTAGGTACAAATTCAAATAACTGCGGTTATGGGGGTTGTCGTGTTTTACAAATGTATGATAATAAATTAGGGTATGTTAATCATGGTAATAAAGTTAAAAAAGGTTTTTATTTAAGAAAAATAATTGGCGAAACATGTAAATTAGATAAAGAAATTATAAAAAAGAATGGTAGTTTTAAAATTACGAAATTAGTTATTCGTTGTAGTAATAAATTTGAATTATCTATTAATAAACAAAAATTTGAAAGTAGTGATAGTACAAAACCAATGATTATTGAGGGTAAAGATATTAAAAGAAATTATAGTTATGGAAATATTTTAGCATTAAAATGTTCAAATTCAGAAAGTGAAGGTGGTTTAATTATTTCTGTAGAATTAGAAAATGGATCAAACATATTTTCAAATAAAGAATGGGATGCAAGTAATGATGTTAATAATCCAAATAAATTTTTAAATGATCCTGCAAATTATAATTATGAATCAAGTTGGACAAAGGCAGAAGAAATTGTAAAAAACGACGATGATTTAAATCCTTGGGGTTTTGATTATGATTTCTCACCTGAAAATAACTGGATTTGGCTTGGTGATAATACTATTGCTGGTGAAGTTTATTTTAAAAGAACACTTGGAATTCCTGGTGATATGAAAAAAAGTAGAATAAATTTAACTGATAATCAAGCTCGTTGTTATGCTGATAGTAATCCTGAACTTAAAGATGAGTTTAAGAATAATATAAGAGGATTAAAAAAACATTGGAAAACAAATGGATGTATTGAAGATAAAAGTTATGATTGTCAAAGCCCACCACCAACAATTGGTAATTATGATTGGGAAGGTTGTTATAATGATAATAGTTCAACAAGAGTTATTCCTAATAATAGAGGAACAGTAGTTAATGGAGATGCTTGTTCTAAATTAGCGGAAAAAAATAGTGATAGTGTTTTTGGACTTCAATACGATAATGAAGAAGGAATTCAATGTTGGACTGGAAATAATATTGATAAAGCGAAAAGTTTAGGAAATACACCAGTATCTTGTAGTATTAATGGAAAAGAATTAGGTAATCAAGTATATTATAGAAATGAACCTTTTATTCCGGTAACAAAAGAATTAAGAAGTAATAATTTTGAACACTATGAAAATAATCAAAATAATACTATTAAATCATCAATGAATAATTATTATTATTTAATGATCATTTTATTATTTATAAGTATTATTATTTTAATTTTGTTTTTTAGAAAATAATAAATATTTTTTAATTTGATTTAGATAAATAATTATATTTTTTCTAAAATAATAATCTATTTTTAAACTATATGAATAGTCATTTTACAGACAATTTTCAATCATCATTTGAACCATTTAAAAATATACCTGGATATGTAAATGGTAATACGAATAATAGAAATCAATCTTTATCTGTACTCAATAAAGGTAATAATAATATTCATAATTCTATCTTTACTGATTTAGTAAATACAAATAAAAAAGGATTTATTGTTAAAAAAGGAACTCAGTTCCCAGATAAATTATCAAGAATTGATTCACATTTTGTTGATAATGATGTTAATACTATGTCAAAATGTCAAGATGTATGTGCAAAACAAGATTTTTGTAAAGCATTTACATTTAACAAGAATACTAAAAAGTGCAATACATATAATGGAATACCTAATAGAATGATAGGAAATGCAGATACTAATTCAGGATATAAAGGAAATTTAAGTTTTGATTTTGCTAAATTAAAACCAAAACAAAAAACAAATATTGAAAAAAGAATTGGTTCTCAATATTTAATGAAAAGATTTAATATAACAAGTCCAGATTCTATTGAAAATTTTGAAAATGATGATAATGATGATAATGCAGTTGAGGGATATATGAATAATGATATTACAAAATGTCTTTCATTAAAAAAGGGACCTGTTATTGTGAATATGAAACTTATTTTAAAAGTAAGTAATGAAAAATGGTCAAGGTCTGATCAAGTAAATTATATTATGCTACAAAGTGGTCCAGATAGAGCAAGTAATAAAGCAAGTTTAAATAAATATACATTATCAAAAGATAATAATTATATTATACCACTTCAATTTGATATTAGGAAACCTAATTTTGATGGTTTTCAAATTAATATTGGAAATAATGGTTTAAGATTAGATCAAGTAAAACTTATATTGCTTATTAAAGATGAAAATATAGTATTATATAATAAAATTTATAATAAAGGCATTTTAATAAAAAATAAATCTCAATATTTTGGATTAGATAGAAAAATTGATATTAATAAATTAGCAGTAAATAAAATTGATTATTACATTGGTTCAAATAATACTGATAATGAAAAACAAATAAATATAAATAATGAAAAAATTGATGATATTTTATCTTCAGATAAATGGTCAATTGAATTTAATTTAAAAATTGATCCAAATAAATTTTTAAAAGATAATAAATGGAATAATATTTTATTATATGGAAATAATGATAAACAAAGATCACCAGGCATTTGGTTATTTCCAAATAATTATAGAAAAGTTCATTTTCGATTTAGATCAAATCAAAATTGGAATGATGGTTTTAATTTTACATTACCTAATATTACGAATGAATTTATGAATATTAAAATTGATTTTATTCAAACAAGAAGATATTATACTTACTCTGTATATGTAAATGGAAAAAGAGTAGAAAGAAATAATAAACGTGGTTATATTAGACCTTTTAAAAACAGAAATATGTTTATAAAGTATAGTTATGATGGAAAATATAATACTCGAGGTTATGATGTTGATAATTTAACATTTACAAAGGAATTTATAAAGACAGCAATATTAAATAAAGCTGTTGACGCAAATAGAAAAATAATGGGTTATTATGCTGATCCCAAGTGTATTTATAATAAAGTTCCTGAAACAGAAGATGTTTATAATCGAAATTTAGAAGAACATGATGGTATTATAAATGATAATATTATATCTGAATGGATTGATGACCAAGATCAATATGTTGAACAAATAGCAGAGTACCAACAAGAATTTGCAGATATTACTAGTGACACTTCTTTAAACAATAAATTAGATAATAAAGTTCAAATTATAAATAGTTTAGCATCTGATGATACACAATCATCTATTAATAAAAAAAATATTAATTTGCTACAACAAAAAATTGATGGGTCGTCAATTATTGAAAGTTATACAAATAGTATAAATAATAATTCAATTTGTTATATTGTTATCATATTAATTATGTTAATTGTATTAGCTTTTTTAATTCGTTAATTTTATTCTTTTTTTTAAATTTATTTAATATTTTTAAATAAATAATATATCTTAAAATTATAGGATGAGTACAACTCTTAGTAATATTACAAATGAATTAATTAAACAATACGATATAAAATTCAATAAAAATTATCAAAATATTGTTCAAGTAAATTCTTCTATTCATAATAAAGAAGAAATTATTTATAAAATTCAAGAAGTAATTATTTATAAAGAAAGAAATATAATTATATTACAATATTTTACATTTTTTGTATTAATTTCATGTATATTATTTTTAATATATTCTTTAGGAAAAATGAATTTTAAACAATTTATCGGTATGATTGTTCTAATCTTTGTTGTTTTAGCAATATCTTGTTATATTCATATTATTTATTATTTCAATCTTCAAAATATTGATTCAAGAATCAGAGGTTTAAGAATAGATATGAAAGATTATGCTAAAAAAGTATTAGAAAATAAAATTCCAGATTATACTTGTCCTTCTACATGTAGTACCAAGCCATCTGATGAATTTGATATAACTGAAGAAAAAGACTATGTAGAATATAATAAAAGCGGAGAAGTACTTAAAATTGATCCTTCATTGGATGTATGGAAATATGGTGACATACCTATAAATCAAGATTTTGATAGTATGGAAAAATTAGATAATGATGATAGTCCTCAACCATTCTTTGGCACTACTTATCCTAAATCTACCTATTATCAATGTAAATGGTTAGGAGGTGAAGGTGGAATGCCGCAGAAAATGAAAGAAGGTAATCATACATATTCAACAATTCCATGTAATTATAAACCAAATACTACTCAGTTAGGTCGTTATATTTGTGATAGTGATCCAAATACAGATGGTATTGACGTTTGTGAAGAAATTAATTAGAAAAAATAAAAGTAAATAAAATGTAATTATAATATATATGAGTGATCTTGATCCTATTGAAATAAGTAATAAACTAAAATCTGCTTTAGCTAATATAAATTCACCAACTAATTCTGAAATATTAAATACTCAGAATCAAATTTATAATATTAATAATGAAATTTTAGTAAAACAAGACCAACTTGATAAAATAAAAAATGATGAATTAGAAGGTCAATTAGATAATATTAAATCTATTGAAAATTCAATCATTAATAAAGATAGACTTATAGAACAAGTACATTTTAACATAAATAATAATAATGAAAATATTAATATTCTTTATATAGGAATTTTATTTTCTATTATTCTAATGGGTATTGTTTGTCTTTATGCTTTAGGAAAAATAAATGATAAATTATTTGGTATATTGGTTGTATTAATAATACTATTTTTTATTATTATGATTATGTATAAATATAATATATTTTATTTTAAAACAGTGACTCAATTTATTGATAATCGTAAAAACTTAGCTATTTTAAATTCAGTTAAAGATCTTGGCTCTCAAGTTAAATCAAATATGCAAGAACGTTTGTATGGTAGTAAACAAGATTTTCTTGATGATAATTGTGATTGTCCACCATCGCAAGAAGATGTTTATAACGAAGAAGAAGGAGCATCAGTAAACGTAGTCCCTGGTTATTTTTATTATGATAACAGCGCTCCTAAACAATTATTGGTACCTAATGGAGGAGATAAGATTGATGTAAGCACAGATATTGGCACTGAAGAAATATTTGACAAAATTGATTGGGTAAATCATGATAAGGTAATGTACGATATTAATTCTGAAGAAAGTGGTCATTATCAAATGAATCCTAATTCTGATAAATTAAATACAAATAATAAATTAGTTAATGACATTACATATACAGTCAATCTTTAATTCATCTTTTTTATGAAATAATTATATTTATATTTATTAGATATTATGAAAAAATCTTATAAAAATTGTATTAGTGATAATCAATGTGATAAAAATTATATGTGTACATTTGATACTAAAAATTTAAAACATTATTGTAAATCTTCTAATCAAAATAAACTTTATTTAGGTTGTCTTGATAATGATTTTAAAGATTTTGATCATATAAGTAGTCATTCAAATAATACGTTAGATAATTTTCAAGATTGTTTGGACTTTTCAAGAAAACAAACAAATAAAGAAGGTTTTCATCATAATTATATGATGTTTAATAAAAAAAAATCATCTCCAGTAGATTTATCATCAATTAATATTTATTTATTATGTGGTAATAAAAATATTGCAACTTTTCCAATTGAGGATTATTTTGAAAGTAGTTGTGATGAAAATAATGAAATTTGTAGATTTAAAGCCAAACAAATTTTCTTTAATTTTATAGATGTAAATAAAAAGAATTGTAATGAAAAATTATTTTTAGAAATAAACTATGAATGTTATAATGAAAATCTTAAAAATAAAGAAATTATTCCAATTGATGAAATAAAAAAAAATTTTGTATTTCAATTAGAATGCCCTAAAAATAAAAAAGATCCAAAATTTCAAGCAAAATGTATTTCTTTTTACATAGATGAAAATGATAAAAATAAATATTCAAAGATAAATCAAAAAAAATTATTATATGGTTGTAAAAATCCAATGTATAAAACTCCTATGTTAGTGAATAATATGAATAAGTATAAAAAAAATAAATTTAAACATATTAATAATCAGATAAATGAAGTTGATACAAATATTGAACTTAAAAGAGAAGAACTTTTAGATTTAGAAGCACAAAAATTTCAACAGATATATCAAGTTAATAATAATGAAACTATTTCTAAAGAAAAAGCAATTCAAGAACTTAAGAAAAAAAACATTCAAAATAATAAAAGAGATAAAAGTGATATTGAAAGAAAATGGAAACTTTTTAAAAATCATGATGCTTTACAAAATATTATAGATGATGCTCAATATAAAAGTGCAATTACTTATTATGGAAAAGCATATACGATTGAAGAGGCAATGAAGTTAGCAAATGAAAATAATCAAAGTTTTTTTGTATATTATTCTAATTCATATCAACTTGATAATTATGCTTCTTGTTTATATTTTATTGATATTTATGAAATTGATAATCAAATATTTGATATGAAAAATTGGGAAAAAAGTGAAGGTGTAACAAGTGCTCTTCTTAATTTTGAAAACTATTATGATAATTCACCAGACTCAGAAGATGATATTAATGTGTTTAAAGATTATATATCAAATTTATTAGTATATCAGCAACTTATGGGTGACGAACTTAAACATCTAAATAATAAAAATGTAAACGATGTAAATAACATTAACGAGTTAGTAATTAATAATTTAAATAAAAATTTAGAAAAAAAAATTACAACAAAAAATCAAGCAATACTTTTAAATAATCAAGAAGAAAGTGTGAATAATTATTTAATCAATGTTTTAGTTTCTATGTTTATTTTATCCATTATTATATTTGTTTTTGTTTTACTTTATTTCAATAGCCAAAAAAAAGAATAATATTATAAATAATATATAAAAATTAAGCATCTTCTAATATTTTATTGCTGTATTTTGATTTTTTTTTATCTTGATGAATAATTTGATTTTCTATTATTGGTTTGTTTATTTTCATTATTTTTTTCTTTATTTTTTTTTCTTTATCAATATCAGTAATTTTATTTACTTCATTTTCTATATTTTTATTAAGTACATTTTGTTCATTATTTTGTTCATTATTTTGTTCATTATTTTGTTCTTTTTTATTTATTTTTTTATTTTTATTATTACACAATATATTACCAAATATCTGTGTATAATTTTCATATTTTTCTATTTGTTTCTTAATAAACTCCGTATTTTGTAGATTTTGTAATACAAAATAAAAATCATTTCCCATTGAAAGTGTTACTAAAAATAAAAATAAATAGAAAGCATAGTTGTCTATATTATTATTTATACATTCACTGTTATCCATAAATAATACTATTAAAAAGATTTTATATTGTTTGTGAATTATATATTTTATTCGTCAACATTTATTTCTTCTATTTCTTCTTTATTTTCATTTTCATCATCTTCTTCTTCTTCTTCTTCATCAATATCACTTAATTCAAAGTTAATTTTATTATTTTCTTTCATATTTTTGAGTAAATCTTTATAGTTTTTTACCTTTTCATTTAATTTACCTATTTTTTCTTCATAATTATCAATTGTTATTGTTTTATCTTGAACTACTATTTTACCATCCTTTGTTTTTTTTATATATTTTTCACCAATCATCAGTTCATAACTTAAAATTGCCATTTTTGAAACATTTGAACTAATTAAATTAAATGATATAAAACTATTATTAAAATCATTTACTAAATCACTTGAAACTTTATCAAAACCTTTTTTAAAATTATCTTCTTTTTCATCTTCTAATACTTTAAAAAAATTTCCTAATTTATTTACAGCAGTTCCAAATCCAAGTATTAAAAAGAAAGAATGAAATACTCCATTAAATAAACCAACAATAGGATAACTCATAGTTTACTATTTCTTTTTATTTTTAAATATAAATTTAAATTAAATTTGAATTTAAATTAAATTTAAATTTAATTTCATAATTAAAAAAAAATCTTTAATAACCATTTTTGACATCATGATTAAATTTAGGTAATATTTCATTTTTGTCAGTCATATTTTTAAATACAAATCCTTTTAATCCTTTTGTTGTAACAACTTTTTTACCATACACTTTTGTTAAATATGTTTTAATCTCTTTTTTAGAAGGAAACTTATGATTTGAAAATGTATCTTCATACCATACTTTAAATTCATCATATAATTCACTCATATTTAATAAATCATCATTATTCTTTGTTTGTTCTAAATTATCATTAATAAAATCTAAATATATATCATTTTGTGCTTGAATTTCTTTTGTAAATTTCTCGATCTCTCCTGGTAGTTTTAATCCATATTTTTTATATCTTGTCCAATATACATCAATAAGTAATGACATAAATATTTCACTCCAATTAACCATTTTATTAGAAAGTTGGTCATCTAAAGGAAATTCATTTGGTTCTTTGGGTTTTCTTGTAAATTTCGATTGAAATTCAATAATAACCATGCGTCTCCATACACCACCATCATGTGGAGGCATTTCTGGGATTTCATTACATAATAATGCTAAATGCCACTGAGGATATATAATTTCTTGTTCTTTATGAAGAGCACGAGCTGTAATCTTATCTCCACCTGTATATTCTTTCAATAAACCAGCATTCATTTTAGAATTATCAATTCCATCTGGTTCATCAAAATAACCAAAACGACAACCTTTTCCAGCAATTACTTCTGGATTACATGCGTTTGATGCTCCTCTTTTTCCTGTTAATAAAGTAATCGGAAATTTAACAACATAATCACCAAATCCATTTGTTATTAATTCTAAAAATTTTGATTTTCCGTTTGATCCTGAACCAGTCCAGATATGAAACTTTTCTTCAGCATTATGTCCATGCAGACAAGATGCTAAGTAAGTTAAGAAATATACTCGTACTTCTTCATCCACGAAAATAGTGTCAATAAATTTTTTTAAATCATCATAGTTTTCATTTGTTTCTTCAAAATCAATTTTTTCAACATTCGTTGATAATTGTACATAATCATCTGGACGACCATCTCGAAATTCACATGAGTCAAAATCATAAATACCATTTTTAAATCCCATTAAATTTTTATTAGAATTTAANTTTTTATGAAAATCTACATCATAAAAATTTTCTTTTGATTCTTTCATGATATTATCTTTAAAACTTACTGTTTTGAGTTGTTTCACAATGTTTAATATTTCTTTTGTTTTATTCTTACAATCTTCTTTTTCTTGTTCACTTAAATCACTCCCCTCAGAACTTATCATCTTATTATATTTATTAATTACTTTCATGTAAATTTTAGGAAGTTGATTTGATATTATTTTTCGAAGAGTCACACCATCATTTTCTCTTCTCCATAAATGATTTTCGTATTTATACCAATCATTATTACTATAAATGAAGTCATATTCATATAATCGATGTAATACTTTCGCAATATCTGAATGAGTTGGTGTTTTAATTGATGATTCAATTAGTTTATTTAAACTTCTTTCAATAATTTCTTTATATTTTGATAAATTATCTATTTTCGCCCAATAGTGTAATGTTGGTAATCCAAGTCCCTCATTTTTGGCTCTTGTCCATTCTTTTTCGCAAATGCCATCTTTATATTTTTCTGATTTTCTACTAAATTCAATCCATAAATCAAGTAAATCCTGTGAATCTGAATCAATATTATGAAGCAACCAACCAATAGAAATCCAATCATTATAACTATTACATCTCTCAATATTTAATATTGAAACCAATTCTCGAATTTCATCATAATTGTCTAAAATAACATCTTTTGATTTCTTAGATAATTTATTATTGACTGTTTTCTTTATTTCAACATGTTCTTTTTTATCTTCTTTCATATGAATGACTTCACTACTCTTTTTATTACGTATTGAGAAAAACTCAGCAATGTTTGAATTTTCAAAATCATAACTACCAATTAAATCATTCGATTTATAGTCAATGATACTTGTAAGCTGATAAGGATCAAGTTTCGGTTTTCTACTACCAAACATTAACCAAGGATTTCTATAAATAACTGCTCTATCTACTACATCATATATTTCATTGATTAATGGTATATCTTTCAATAATGGTTTTATTTTCTTCAATATGCACTCTCTTAAATATATTTGAACTTGTGGAAACGTAATTATTTTAGGATATAATATATGAACTCCATCCTTTTTTATACCACTCTTCTGATATATATCATCTCGTTGAAATACAAATGCTTTTAATCTATCATCGTGTTCGTCTATATCTAAATTTTCTATCAATACTTCATTATATATTTTTACAATACTTTTAATATGATCAATATTATGTTGTCTTACTAATATTTCATTTTCATAATTAAAATCTAAATCAACAATAATTGGTCCAAAATCTAAATCATTGGTTCTTTCTGTTAAATATAGATATTTTTTATCACATACTCCCTTTTCATACAATTTATAAAAAACTTCTAATTCTTCTTCTTTTATATTATACTTACCTGAATTCATTGATGTATGAGTATAATTTTGACTATTAGCTACATTATGTTCTGCTAAAAACTCATTAATTGTATAATTTATTTCCTTTTTAGAATCACTCATATTAGCTATATATATTTTTTTTCTTATATATTTAACTTTTAACAATTTATTTTTCATTTTTTTTTGATTTTTAAACAAATAATTTTTAAAAAATAATTATTTTATTGATGGTATTCATGATAGCTAAATATTTCTATAGAAAATATTTAGATAATTTAGTAAGATTAAAATAGATGTAATTAATAATGCATTATAAAACAATAATTATTATTATTTTAATAATTTTATCTATCATTACTTCAATTATTTATTTAAATAAAAATAAACTTATTGAAATGTTTAATCATTCTTCACAAATTGAAAAGCCAAAATATATTCTTTCTAAAAATAATATTTTTAATTTGTTAAATCAAAATTAAATTATCTTAGTAATTATTAGTATGAGTTCTAATAATGTACTTGAAAATTTAAAAATGAATACAATGATTCAAAATAATAGTAAGATATATTTAGATTATAAAAAAAAAATTGATACATTTATTGACGAACAAACTAAATCACTGAAATCTTACCCATTTGTTTTAAATAATGATAATAATAATAATTCAAAAAAAACAAAAACAGATGAAGAAAAAACCCAAATTATAGAAAATAAAATTAAATTAATGAAAAAAACATATTTAAACACATATGTAATTCCATTAATGTTTTTAACAAATGCTTATGTTTATACGAATTATGTAAATAATATTCAAACAATATTTCAAAATAATGTAATTTTAAATAATTTTACTTTATTGGATTATTTTTATAGTTATAAAACACCCATTTTAAAAGATTTTAATATTTGTATATATAAAAATTATTATCAATCGTCTAATCAAAAATATAATACACTTAATAAAAGTATTGATTATATTAAAATAAATAAATATGGTTTAAATCCTCAAAATATAATTAAACTTATTGATAATTTAAAAAAAATAAGTACATATTTAGATAATTTAAATAAACCTTTTGTTTTACTTGATAAAAAAAATAAAATAGAAGAAAGTTATGATATTAGTGCTATTGATAATCAAAAAAAATTTATTGAAAAAATAATGAGAAAATTACTAAATTTATATCCACAAACAAAAATTATAGAAGACTTAAAAAAACTATTTGATGACATCAAAAAAAAAACAGATAATGACGGCGACGACAAAGTTACTAATAACACCAATAGTAAAAGAATAAAAAAATTAGAAAAGTTAGATACAAAAGTAACAGAAGAATTTATTGAGCAATTTTATGATTTAATAGGTTATCAAGTAGAAAATAAAATGATTAGTATTATTGATTTATATAATATACTTCAAATTTTTTCAAAAAGAATACAAGAAAATATAAAAGAAAAGAAAAAGTCCAATAATTCACAAACTATAAATAAAACGATTATACCTATTACTTTTAGTTTTTATGAAGGTGAAGGTGGAAATCAAAGCAATTCTTTCAATTCCATAAAATCCGAAATTGATAATTTAGTGGAATTACTTATTATTTATAAAAATCAATTTACAAGTAAAAATGTAACAAATAAATCAAAAAAATCATTTTTTGATAATATTAAAAAGTCTATCGAAACTATTAAAACTGAAATAAAGTCTATTCAATTTAATAGGTTATTTGATAATATATATAATAAATATGTTATTTTTCAATTGAAATTAATTTTTTGTAATTTAGATAAGTTAGTGACAAATGATAATCATAATATTGTAAATTGGACAAAACTAAAAGAAAATAAAGTTAATTTTCCAAATGACTTTCGTAAATTATTACTAACAATGAAAGGTTTGGATTTTTCTTTAAAAAAAACATATGAAAAATTGATTCAAGAAAGAATGATTAAAATTGAAAAATATAAAAAAAGAAAAACAAAAGAACAAAAAGAATTAAATAAATTAACACAAAAAATAAAAACAATGATTATAAGTGAAAAAAAACTTATAAATAAATTAATAAAAGATGTTGAAATCCTTGAAGATATGAATGAAAATCTAATGAAGGAAATAAAATCTTATTTTAAAAATAATATAAATATAACTAATAATACTTTAAAAAGGTTTGAGGCTGGTTCTATTAATTCTTTAAAAAATAAAATAAAAAACAGACATTTAACTAAAATACCTGTATCTGGAAATCTAACAGAAACAGTAAAAAATAAATTAATAGGAAATAAAAAAAGAATAGATGAAAATAAAAGAAAAATAGGATATTTAAAGGATGGAATAAAAACAGAAGAAAATAAAAATAAACAAAAAAAGTTAGAAGAAGAAAAACTTGATGAATTTGAAAAAAATATGAGTTATTTAGATGCATATATTGAACAATTTGAAACTCAAATAAAATTTTTTAATCAAGAAAGATCTAAAAATAATAATGAGTTTAAATTTGATTCATTGAAACCTATTTTTATGGATTTTATAAATAGCAATATTGATTTAATGATTTTACTCGAATCTATTGTAAAAAATAGAGAAATATCAAATAAATCAGATATATTTTATTTTTATTATAAAAATGATAAAGTTCTAAATCAAATTATTAATGAAAATACTACTACTGCTAATGAAAGTAATAATAATTGTAACAATAATAACAATAATAACAATAATAACAATAATAACAATAATAACAATAATAACAATAATAACAATAATAACAATAATAACAATAATAACAATAGTAATAATAGTAATAATAATAAAAATACTGAAACTGATAAATTAGAAATGATTATAAAATACATAGATGGATTAGAAAATACTAAAAATAAAAATATTCAAGGTCAATATTTTTATTATAAAATTCAAAAAGATATTTCATCTTTTCAATTGGAACCACAATGTCAATTATTTTTAACTCAATTTGAAAAACAATATAAAAAAGTACTTGAATCCATTCAAACTAAATTAAAAAATATTAAATCTAATATTTCAATAAAAACTAAAAAAGAAAATGAATCTACTTCTACTTTAGATAATATGAAAAATAAAATAAAAAAATTAGATAAAAAAATAGTAGAAAAAACAGCTAAAAAATCTACTAAAAAATCAGTGATTTATGTTTATCCATACTCAGATTCAATGAAATTATATTTAATGAATTTATATTACATTGACTTTTATGTGTCAAATTAAAATTAATTATAATTTTTTTTTTAAAAAAAATATTTTTTAAGTTTTATAAAAAAATGAATACTTAAAATTAAAAATAGAAAGGAATCTAAATATGAATTACGGAAGTTTAGACCTCATTATTGGTCCTATGTTTGCCGGTAAAAGCACTGAATTAATTAAAATAATTAAAAGTTATCGTATTCTTGAGAAAAATATACTAATTGTAAATCATATTATTAATAATCGTTATGGTACAAACGGAATCAGTACACATGACCAAGTCAAAGTAGATAGTTCAATTAATATTGAATATCTAAGTCAATTAGAAGAAAATCATTATGATTTATTTAAAAAATCTGAAATTATTATTATTGAAGAACTACAGTTTTTTAAAGACGCATTTGAATGTGTGACAAAATGGATTGACACTAAGGGAAAACATGTCATTGGTGCTGGATTAATTTCTGATTTTCAAAAAAAACCATTCGGTGATGTATTAAAATTAATTCCTCATGCTGAAAATATAACAAAACTAAGTGCATTATGTAAAATCTGTAAGGATGGTACAAAGGCATGTTTTACAAAACGAAAAGTTAAAGAACAAGAAACAATTATGGTTGGTAGTGATTATTGTTATGAGGCAGTTTGTCGAAAACATTATTTACAAGATTTTTAATAATTTATTTTCTTTTATACAATTAGAAATGAATAATCATAAATATAGTGAATATCAATATATTTATAAATCTATGAATAAAAATAAAAATATACTTAAAAAAATAAAAAAATATAAATTAAAAAACTTTTTATTTAATTATTTACATGATCATTTATTCAAGAATGATCTAAAATATATTAATTCTTCTTTTAATAAAGCAAAAACATATAAAGATTTAATACAAGAAAGGGGAGATTATTCAAAAGGAATAATACCCACTTTTGCTAAGATGGCACATCTAACTTATTATAAACATCAACTCAAAAAATCTTTTTTTAAAGTACATGTTGAATTTTTCAATGAAGAAATGCTTATTATAAAGCAAGATAAGACATTGTTTATTAATTTTAGAGGAACAATGATTTATAAACAAATTGAAATTTTACATGATTTAAGTATTTATAAAACACAATTTTATATAGATCAATCTATTTTTGATGACTTTATGATTTGGAAATCAAAACTAATGAAAAAATATTCAATAGAAGAAGTTCTTGGTAAAAAATTTATTAGTGATAAATTTTTATTTCATAAAGGATTCTTAGAATTATATGAAGCTTATAAAATCAAGAAAAAAGTATTAAAAATAGTAGAAAAAAATATAAATAACATCAATACTATTTTTTTGAATGGCCACTCATTAGGAGGAGGATTTGCTAATTTATTAACACTTGATTTATATCAATTCTATGAAAAAAAAAGCATGCTTTCTAAAATAAATGTAAATTTAATTACTTTTGGTACTCCCGGAAATATGAATTCAAATTGCTCTCTTTTTTTTTATTATTTAATTCAAAAAAAATTCATTAACAAATATATTCGTATTATTAATAAAAAAGATATAATTTCTTCAAGTTTGAGTGATAAAACTTATTTATTATCTAAAATATTTGGAATACTAAGACATGCTAATTCATCAATACCAATTAATAAGAAAAATATTATTATTAATAAAGACCAGAGATTATTTAATAATTTCATGATAATTGATACACAAAAATATTTAAAACCTTTCTTTACTAAAAATACAGAACTTCAATTACGAGAACTTCATGAATTATTTTGTTTTAGTAATTCAAAAAATGCTTATTTATTTTCAATATAATTAAGCATTTTTTATTTTTATTTTTTAATGATATAAAAAAAATGATTTTTTAAAAATATTTTTTATTAAATTATGAATAATCAAACGACAATTGATACTTTTTTTACATCTAAAATAAATGATGGTAAAGAATGTTATATTAAAAGATATTTTTATTTAGATTGGAGTAATTCCACTAAAAACCCTGATGAAGAAGCACATTGGTTATATCACAAACCAAAAAAAATAAATTTTCAACATAAAATGAATTGTGATTTTATAAAAAAAGGATTTTATTTTTATATATGCGGATTTTTTGAAAATTATGAATTGGATGAATACAATCTTGTTAAAGAGAAAAAATATAAAAATCTTTCATTTTTGAAATCCCATTTACAAAAAAACATACGTATTCAAGATGACCAAAAAGCACTACCGACATCACTTCATTTAATGCAACTTGATTTAAATGAATTTTTTAGAAGAATGTCTATTATTCATTTAGAAGATACATTTTTGCATAAATCATGGATTACATTAATATGGTTAATGATAGCACAAACAAAAAAATTTAAGATGAAAAAATATATAATTGAATGGCTTCTTGGTTTTGTTTATATAACATGTAAAACTAAAAAAAAAGATGATGAAACTAAAAAAATTAAAGGTATTGATTCTCTTAAAAGTTATAAAAATATTTATGATGAACTTAATGATTATCATAATATTGAATTAAATAAAATGCAAGAATCGATGTTATATACCATGCATATAAGATGTGCATATGGTGGTATGGATTCAGATATAATAATGATAAAAAAATTTATTGCATTATGGAAAACACGTTTTTTAAATAAAAGCATATGTGTAGTAAATAATATGAATATTATACCAATAAGTATTCATATGAATGATTTAACATTAGAAGAATGGGATTTACGATCTATTGATTTTCATACTTATTCAAAGTTTAATGAATTTATCTTAAAAAAATATCCTCAACTTGAAAATCTTGATATTGTTAAAAAAATTATTTGGATTCATAATAGTGGAACAAATAAACGTAATTATGAAAATGAATCTCAAAAAAAAATAAGAAATTATAAAATTGAAGAATGGAAATTAATAAAACCTTATGTTAAAAAAATGCAGAATTATTTATTGGTATGTTATCATTAATTTTTATAAATATATTTTAAATATTTATTTTATTTTATTTTATTTTATTTTATTTTATTTTATTTTATTTTATTTTATTTTATTTTATTTTAATAATAATAGGTTTTTTATTATTTTTATAATGATATATATTATTACTTATTTTTTTATTCATTTCTTGTGTTTCAAACAACCCATGATTTTTTAATTTTAATATTTTAGCAATATGATGTAATGCTTCTTCTATATTTTTACTTTTCATAAAAAATACCTTTTTTTTAAATATAATTTGATAATCTTTTAAATCTCCTCCACCATAAAGAGGTTTTAATGATTCTGTATCAACAGTGTCAAATGCTGCATCTTGTTTTGATTGATTAGATATGTTATCTATTTGTTTATTATTTTGTACACCTTGACTAGAACTAATATTTGATTGAATAATATTTTTTTGATTAGCACAGTTATTATTAATAGGTGTCACTTCAAACCCTACTGTATTAAGAGATGCTTCTTCTTCCATATTAATCTATAATATTAAAATAATTTACGAGAAATTTAAAAATAATATTGTTTATTATTATAATGTCTATTACTACATTAAATGCAAAACAATGGAATAATATTGTAAATACATATTTTACTGGTTACTGTATGAGTAACCAAACACAGGTAAAAAGAAGAGCATATCGCAATTTATATTTAGCAAATCAAGATTATTTAAAAAATCTTCATTTAAAAATTCCTCAAAATCCGAATAATGAAATTATTCGCTTGAGACAATATAATCAATGGTATTTGAATTATTATAATAAATATGTACCACTTAATAAGGGTCTTAATGTAATACCTTGTAGACCAAATCAATAAATGTTTATTTTATTATTTTAGTAAATTTAATTTTATCTAATTTTTTATCATATTTGGCTATTACATTTTTATATTTTACCAATCTATTATTATTATTTATTACATTATTTTCAAGTTCAATACGAGTACCAATATATTTATTTATTTCTTTATTTTCTTTATTTCGAATAGAAAAAACTATAAACGAACCTTCTTCATCAATATCTTGACCAACTAAATTAGATAAAAAAGTAAATGCTTTTTCAGCGGCTTGTTTTGTATATTTTCCTTTATAACTTCCAAAAGATGAATTTTGATTAGGAAAATCAACAATTTCATATTCTATTTGTTTATTATTATTATTCTTATGATTTTGTTGTTTTACATTCGTTTTTTTTTTTTCGAATAGATTAAATAACATATATTTAATACATATAAAAATAAATAAATCAATAAATAAATAAATATAATTCTCGTGTATATTCTTAAAATAAATAGAATAACAGTCATTCCTATATTTTTTATTTATTTTTTGTTAAAAATAATAAATAATAAAAATTAGTTTTAGATCTCTTAATTACATGATTAAATCTTGCATTTTAAGAGATCCTGAACCTCATCCACCTTTTTTATTTTTCTTCTTAACTAATTTGACAATTGGTTGATATTCTATTTTAATAATTTTTCCTTCTTTCGTTTTCAATTCTTTTTCTTTCATCTCTTTTGCTGTATATTTTCTATATTTTCCATGATAAGGACCATAAATTTTATACTGTCTTGGTCCACGTGTAATTTCTTGAATCATAAATTTTACATCTAATTTGTCTTTCTTTGTTTTTAAGTGTTTTGCTATTGAACTTAACGCTTTTTTTGCTGCAGAACTTGGTCCAGGACCTGGATTTCCAGAACTTGTTTTTTTCTTAATTGTTAAATGACCAAAATCTACTACTTTTCCATTTAGTTCTAAAATTTTAAAAGTACGTTTATTAGCATTTTCACCACCACTTTGATTTTGTAAATTTTGTAAATTTTGTAAATTTTGTAAATTTTGTAAATTTTGTAATTTTTTTAAATTGTTATTAAAATTTTCTTTGGAATATTTATTAGGCATTTATAAATAATAAATACATATTTTTTATAATATAATTTATTTAAATAACATTTTTATTAAACCCAATACAACTGCTACTATTAAAAGCAGCATTAAAGCAAAAACAAAATAACTAAGTATATTTGATTTATTACAATTTTGTTGAAATGGCTCATATATATTATTAAATTGTTCTATATTATCACAAACAAATTCATTCGAATTTGTTTTTTTTAATTTTTCTTTAGCTATCATTTGAGTATTTTTTACTTTTGATGTTTGACCTTTTGGTTTAAATATTCCTGAAAAATCTATTTTTCCTGTGGGATTTAATGATATTACATCTGCAATCACATCTTTCTGTATTTCACTATATTGAAATGGATTACTCATAATTTAATCTAATATTATTTTTCTAATTCTTTTATATCCACTTTATTATTTTTCTTCTTAAAAAAAGCAACTTCACAATCTTGTATACTATCTAAATCATCTAAATCATATATTTTCTTAAGTTCAAATCCATTTGTCATAATAATTTGATAAAAATCTTCTTTTTCAGGTATATACATGGGTGTTTTTTTTATACGATGTTTTTGACTTTTTAATACAATTTTATCGAAATAATCATAATTAAATCCATCATTTGGATTTTGTCTTTTTATATAATAACAATCATGATTAAAATCATTTAAATAAGTCAAACCATGAATATTTTTTTTATTATCTACATAATTTGTTGTATAATATCGAGGTCGAGGAGTTAATGTTTTTTCTTCATAAATAGGGCACATCATAATTCCATTCCCTTTCAAATAAATATAAGCATTTTTTAAGATTTTATTTATATTTTTTTCACTATTTTCATTTAATAAAGTTGATTCAAAAATAATTGCATCAAAAGAAGAGGGTTCAAATAAATTTTCTTTAGAAATATCTCCTTTTATCGTTTTTAAGAAAGGATGATTTGAATGACATTTTTTGAGCATAAGTTCAGATTTATCTAAACCACTTACATGTTTATTATTTTTTTTTAAAGCTTTTAATAAATTACCACAATTTGAACCGACCACTAAAATGTTTGGTTCATTTTTATTTTTTAGTTGACTATTAATTAATTGTTCTATATATTCACATTTTTTAGGTTCATTATAAATAATAGAATAGAAATCAATAAATTCTTTATCAAAACTATCTATATAATTTTCATTTTGATCATATTTATCTTCGAAATTTTCAATTGTAGCATGTGCTTTTACATATAAATCATAAATATAATATAAAACAAATATAATTAATAAATAAAATAATAGTTTCATTATTTTCATCTAATTTAAACATTTATTTTTTTAATTTAAAAAAATAATATATACTAATTATTATAATGGACAATTTAGATGATCATGCAATTGCTAATATGAGCATAATGGAAGATGCGGATACAATTCGTAAAAATATTCAAGATCTTATACATTTTTGTGTAAAAAGAGATAATATGATATTAAAAAGGGATAATTTAGATGAATATAAAAGAAGAATGATGGTTAAATTTAGTCACATACATCAAAAATATCCTACATTATTTTTTATTGTGATTGAAAACCCAACAAGTTTTGCAATTAGTCGTTTAGATGAAATGTTACATTTAAAAAAACAAATTGAAATTGAACAAACCACTAATGAGCAGGCATCCGTTCATTTAGGTCAAAAATATTATGATGAATTTGTAAAAGAACAAATTAAACATTTAGATCAAAAAAAATAAATTTATAAATTAAAATTAAAATTAAATGAAAGATTTAATTTTCATAGAAATGTTTAGTAATCATAATTTGTCGCATAGAAGTTTGAAAAGACAAGTTTCTTACAAAACAAGTTAAATAATGTTTAAAAGCGGTTTTTTCTGTTATTTTTTTAATATTATCTAATATATTTTTTATTTCACATTCTTCAAAAATTATATTATTATTTGGACAAATTTCTGATGAACAACTGCATTTAAAATATAAACTATCTTTAAATATATTTAATAAACTATCTTCTATTACTTTTATGAAGTTGGGTTTAATGACATAACTTAGATTATTATTTGCTAATGATGTTGCTTTATTAAAACATATCTTTTTTTTATTTTTAGTAATATCAAATATATCACTTCTACAACAAGGACACTCTTTTTTTAGACTCAATGATTCTAAAAAACAATCATTACAAAAAGAATGACCACATTTTGTTATACTATAATTATTAGTTCCTAATTCATCAAAACATATATTACATATTTGAATTTCTTCTAATTTAGTGTCTTCTAATTTAGTATCTTCTGATTTAGTAGCATCTGATTTAGTAGCCTCTAATTTTCTTTTTGTTGGCATTTATTACAATAAGTTGAGGTTATAGTAATCGTTTATGTTTATATTGATTAATTTGAATATTAAATAAAAATCAATTTTTATTTTTCATTAAAATGTCATTCATCTTTTCATAACTATAAAAATTAATACCATTTACTAAAAAAGAACGTAGTAAACATACTTCAATACCTTTAAATAATCCTCCTTTTTTACATGCTTCTTTAATCGTTATACATGATTCATTTTGAATACGTGTTTTTATTGTATCTATGGGATACGTAAATAACCAAGAATTAAATCCCGCAAATGAACCACTTAAAAAAATAGGTATATTATTTTCTTTTGCTTTCTGATAACTACTAAAATAAATAAAAGTAGCAGGTACTTCACGTGCACTAATAATATGAATTTTTTTATATGAATTTATAATATTTTTTAGATTAATATCATGTTTTTTTTGATATTGACTCATAATTTTGAACTTATCCAAAGGTGTTAAAATAAATGTGGAAATCAATCCTGTATATAAATTTGACATATATTGATTTTTCATATTATTCTTTAAAAAATTATTTAACCCAAATACCGAAGAATTTATCATAGAATTTTTTATAATTGTATAAAATACACCATTATATAATTTGGTTATATGGCTTGGTATTTTAATAACTATTTTTTGATTAGATTGTTTCAAAGTTTTAATTGTGTCAAGGGGATGACCTATAAAAGTATATATGAATGCACTAAAATTACTACTCATAATAGAAATTGATGTAGGTATTTTTTCATATTCCATTATTTAATATATTATACTTTTTATTGTTAACTATTTTATTTTAAATATTGAAGAATTTTTTCATATACACTAAAATTAATACCATTTACAATAAATGCGCGACTTAAACAAATACCCATTCCTTGATTTACACCTCCTTTTGCAATGGCTTCTTTAATTGTTTTACATGATTCATTTTGCATACGTGTTTTAATGGTATCAATTGGATAAGTAAAGAACCATGATAATGTTCCGGCTAAAGAACCACTTAAAAAGATAGGTAACTTTTTTTCTTTACATTTCTGATAACTACTGAAATAGATAAACATACCTGGAAATTTACGTGCACTTACAATACCAATATCTTTATATGAATGTATAATATTTTTGACACTAAACGGATAATTACGTTTTTGTTGATTCATGATTTTAAATTTATCACATGGACAAATAATAATACTTGTTAATAATGCTGTACATGCATTAGAAACATATATATTTGGTAATTTCTTTTTTAAATATTCATTGTTCGAAAAAACAATAGATGAAATAATTGAATTTTGAATCAATGGATATTTTATACCATTGAATAAATTTTTTACATTTAATGATGGTGTTTTTATAATATCATTATTTTGTTTCCATGTTTTTAGTGTATCCATTGGATGTCCTAAAAATGTATATGAAAAGCCTCCTAAAAACCCAGCAATCATATGATCTAAATTATCAAACATTAATAATTATATAATTATATGTCATTTATATATTTATATCTATATTTTTAATCATATTATTTTGATAAAAATATAGATATATGTCATTATTTTGATAAAAAATATAGATATTATATATTGTTTTTTTACATTTTTACATTTTTACATTTTTACATTTTTACATTTTTACATTTTTACATTTTTACATTTTTACATTTTTACATTTTTACATTTTTACATTTTTACATTTTTACATTTTTACATTTTTATATTTTTTATTAAAAAAAAGACAGGAAAAATAACATAAAAATAGGGTACATAAAACTTTTCCGAAAAACCCCTTGCAGTGTGCCAGTTTTGTCCGAAAAAAATAGAAGGAAAAAAGACAGGAAAATTTTGTTTGAAACTGGCGTGCACAAAACTTTTCCGAAAAACCCCTTGCAGTGCGCCAGTTTTGTCCGAAAAAAAGTGCACATTACACGTCTCTTATGTAAGAAATTTTCCATTTGTGTACGCCAATTTTTCATAAAATATATAAACCCATTTATGTATCATATTTCAGATTTGCGTCTTTATGTAATGCATTTTTTTTTTAAAAACATGAAAAATACAAAACCCGTTTATGTACTATAGTTTTTTTACGTGTCCGATTTTTTTTTTTCGAAATACCTTTTTCAAGTTTTTAAAATTAATGTATATGATTTTGCAAAAACCCCTTGCAGTGTGCCAGTTTTTTTTTGAAAAAAGTGGAAAATACCTTTTTCAAGTAACCTGTGTATGATTTTGCAAAAACCCCTTGCAGTGCGCCACTTTTTTTTATTTTTTGGACGTGACCTTTTCCAAGTAACAAAATCAATAACGTGTAAGATTTTTGTCAAACTGGCGTGCAGCAAGATGGAATCGAGTAAAATATAAAGCACTTTATGTAATCTAAAAAAAAATATATCTGAAAAACCCCTTGCAGTGTGCCAGTTTTTTTTAAAAAAAAATACAAGACATCAATGCCTGTTTTTTCATGTTTTTTATATTTTTTTTAAACTATGTATCTTAATTAAAATATTTATTTTTTTATATTTTTTTCACACCTTGATATAATATTTAAAACCATCATGAAAAAAAATAATATCATACTGTTTTTAATAAACGTTTATTTATATGTAATTATGATTAAATAAAAAATAAATAAAGTAAAAAAGTAAAAAATATTTTCATAATTTTTTTTTTTTTTTT
>JGI10211J34971_10000660_pt1 | contig 28642 bp, 30 predicted proteins | sample Etolagsediment_FD_34971 | JGI IMG/M metagenome (IMG submission 34971)
ACCACCCGCCCCAGCCCAGAAACCCAAACGTTATCACCCCCACCACCGCCCCAGCCCAGAAACCCAAACGTTATCACCCCCACCACCGCCCCAGCCCAGAAACCCAAACGTTATCACCCCCGACTCAAACCCCAGACATCGCCCCCAGTTCATCACCGGAAAGTGGTATAATTCGCCATCCGCCACCACGCCGCGACACGAGATCCCAACACGATACCACCGCGTCACTGTGGCCCCACCTCTCATCCATCCTCTGGAGCGCTACATGTCGGAACAGCACTACGACTCTTCAAACATCAAAGTCCTCAAAGGCCTCGACGCCGTACGCAAACGCCCCGGCATGTACATCGGCGACACCGACGACGGCACCGGCCTACACCACATGGTATTTGAAGTCGTCGACAACGCCATCGACGAAGCGCTCGCCGGATACTGCACACAAATCGACGTCACCATCCACAGCGACGGCGCCATCAGCGTCACCGACAACGGCCGCGGCATCCCCGTCGACATCCACGAAGAAGAGGGACGATCAGCCGCCGAAGTGATCATGACCGTCCTCCACGCCGGCGGAAAATTCGACAGCAACTCCTACAAAGTCTCCGGCGGACTCCACGGTGTCGGCGTCTCCGTCGTCAACGCACTCTCCGAAACACTCCGCCTCACCATCCGGCGCGACGGCAAAATTCACCAACAAGAGTACCGACTCGGCGAACCCCAAGCCCCCCTCGCCATCGTTGGCGACAGCAACAGCACCGGAACCGAAGTACGCTTCCTCCCAAGTCGCCAAATTTTCACCCAAACCGAATACCACTACGACATCCTCGCCAAACGACTACGCGAACTCTCCTTCCTCAACTCAGGCGTTCGCATCCAACTCCGCGACGAACGCGTCAGCGACAAAGCCGACTGCTTCGAATACCAAGGCGGCATCCGCGCCTTTGTCGAACACCTCAACCGCAAAAAGAGCGCCCTCCACCCCTCAGTGTTCCACTTCATCGCCGAGCGAGATGAGATCAGCGTTGAAGTTGCCATGCAATGGAACGACTCCTACCAAGAGAACGTCTACTACTACACCAATAACATTCCCCAGCGCGACGGCGGCACCCACATGGCCGGCTTCCGCGCCGCCCTCACCCGCACCATCAACCAATATATTGAAGCCGAAGCGCTAGCCAAACGCGCCAAAGTGAGCCCATCCGGTGATGACGCCCGTGAAGGACTCACCGCCATCGTCTCCGTCAAAGTCCCCGATCCCAAATTCTCATCCCAAACCAAAGATAAACTCGTCTCATCAGAAGTGAAGGGAGTCGTCGAAGCCCTCACCGCCGAAAAGTTCCAAGAGTTCATGCTCGAACACCCGAATGATGCAAAAGGGATTGCCGGCAAAGTAGTCGAAGCGGCCAGAGCCCGAGAAGCCGCGCGCAAAGCACGCGAAATGACACGCCGCAAAGGGGCACTCGATATCGCCGGACTCCCCGGCAAACTCGCCGACTGCCAAGAGCGTGACCCAGCACACTCCGAACTCTTCCTCGTCGAAGGTGACTCCGCCGGCGGCTCCGCCAAACAGGGGCGCGATCGTCGCTACCAAGCGATCCTGCCGCTAAAAGGGAAGATCCTCAACGTCGAAAAAGCGCGTTTTGACAAGATGCTCTCCTCTGCCGAAGTGGGCACACTCATCACCGCCCTCGGCTGTGGTATCGGAAAAGAGGAGTTCAACCCCGACAAACTGCGCTACCACCGCGTCATCATCATGACCGATGCCGATGTTGATGGCTCCCACATCCGCACCCTTCTACTCACCTTCTTCTACCGCCAGATGCCAGAACTTGTTGAACGCGGCCACATCTACATCGCCCAACCACCCCTCTATAAAGTAAAGAAAGGGAAACAGGAGCGCTATGTCAAAGATGATCCCGAACTCAACAGCTACCTGATGCAGCAAGCGATCGACAATGCTCGTCTCTATATCAGTGATGATGCCCCCCCCCTCACCGGTGTTGCCTTAGAGTCACTGGCCAAACACTACCAAGAGGTGATGGCGATGATTGAGCGATTAGCACGACGCTACAATCGCCATGCGCTGCAGCGGATGATTACCCTCCCCACCTTAAACGAACAGACGTTCTATGATGTGGCGAGCGGTAGTCATTGGTTTGATGCGCTGGTCGAACAGCTCAATCGCGAGTTTGATGGCCAACGTGAATTCTCCATCACCCTAGAGCGCGAATCTGACCTACGCCTAGAGAGCGTCACGCTAAACGAACGGCGGCACGGCGTAAACCACCCGTTCCGCTTTAGCGCCGACTTCTTTAGCAGCGCTGAGTACCTCTCGCTACGCAGTCTTGGCGACAAACTCGATGGACTCATCGGCAGCGATGGAGTCATTGAACGAGGTGAGAAGCGGCAGCCAGTGACCCAGTTTGGCGAAGCGCTCGGATGGCTACTTGCAGAGGCGAAACGGGGACAGCATATTCAGCGCTACAAAGGATTAGGAGAGATGAACCCAGAGCAGCTCTGGGAGACCACCATGTCAGCAGAGCGGCGGCGGCTACTACAGGTGCAGATCGAAGATGCTATCGGTGCTGATGAACTCTTCACCACACTGATGGGTGATCAGGTCGAGCCGCGCCGCGAGTTCATTGAGCAGAATGCGCTGCAGGTTGGTAACCTCGATATCTGAACGATACCATGTCCTCTTCACGACCCCCGCGCCGCCGGCAGCGCCCGGCGGCGCTAGAGCAGCTCCTAGCCGATGTGATGGTGTGGCGACACGATCCGACCCAACTACAGATCGCAACCACCTTCGCGCAGCAGGGGTATGCCGATGCCCAATATATCTTAGGACTCCTCTACGCTGAGGGGCGCGGCACCCCACCCGATCCGGTACAGGCGTGCTACTGGCTCTCACGCGCCGTCGCCCAGGGTGATCGTGATGCCACCCTCCTGCTGCAGGTAGCGCAGCAGGAGCTAAATCAGGATCAGCGCATCGCACTAGAGCAGCAGTTAGCGAACGATGCAAAACAGGATCAGCAACTCCACTGACTCATGGCAAGCGCCCCCTCGCCGGCAAATCCCGACCCTCTCTACACCAACGCAACGGCTAAAATCGATCATGCAATCCCGGTTTCACGCTATCGCACATAGCACCTTCGAAGCGGCCCGCTCGCTATCACAACTCCCCGCTACGCATCGTGCCGCTCGACTCCACGGCCACAGTTTTCGGCTACGCCTACTCACGCCATGGCCAACCGATAGCGATGCAGCAACCGAAGAGGATCGGCTGCACACGGCGCTCACAGAGGCGACCGCCCCGCTCGACTATCAACAACTCAATCAACAGATTGATGAACCCGATGATGTACACCTACTGCAGTGGCTCCAGCAGCAGATCCGGCTACCCGCTCCGATCGCACTACGGCTCGGAAGTGCCCCCGATCGGGGGTGCGATTTAACCGAAACCGGCCAGTTACTCCTGTGGCACCAGTTCCGATTTGAAGCGGCTCATCGGCTACCCAACGTCCCGGCTGGACACCAGTGCGGCCGGATGCATGGTCACGGTTTTGGCGTAACGATCCAGATCCGCTACCCCTTAAACTCAAACCACGCCCCCACCCTCACCTTAGATCAGTTAGCGCAGCAGTGGGCTCCCCTACAGCAGCAGCTCCATCTGAGCTGTCTGAATGAGATTGCTGGACTAGAGAATCCCACCAGCGAGATGCTAGCCGGTTGGATATGGCAGCAGTTAGCGGTACGGTTACCGACGCTACAGCGCGTCACAGTGCAGGAGACCGCGACCGCCGGTTGCCACTTCGATGGCACCACCTATCGCATCTGGAAAGCATTTCAGTTTGAGAGCGCACTCCAACTCACCACCACCCCGCAGCCTGATGATCGCCGCCGCCAGCGACATGGTCATAGCTATCAACTACAGCTTCAACTTGCCGCTCCACTCGATCAACTCCTTGGGTGGACGGTCGATTATGGCGATGTGAAACAGCTCTTTAAGCCCATCTATCGCCAACTCGATCACCAGCAACTCGATCAACCTCCAGTCAGCGAAGATGGTGATCTGGCCACCATCGCCCGCTGGATTGGCACGCAGATCGCGCCCCAATTGCCACAGTTTGAGCAGTTAGATCTTCTCCAGAGTCCCACCTTTGGGATTCGGTACGCACAAGGAGTAGCGCTGTGAGCTACACCGTAAAAGAGATCTTCCTAACGCTACAGGGTGAAGGGATGCAGAGTGGTCGTGTTGCCATCTTCTGCCGCTTTAGTGGATGTAACCTCTGGTCGGGAAGGGAATCAGATCGAGCCACTGCCGCCTGTCGCTTCTGTGATACCGATTTTGTCGGGAGCGATGGTGATCAAGGGGGGCGCTATGCAACAGCAGCGGCGCTGGTCGAAGTGATAAGCGCACTCTGGGGCACGCGCTCGGGTGAGCGTTTAGTCGTCTGTACCGGCGGAGAACCGCTACTACAACTCGATAGTGAACTGATTGAGGCGCTCCATCAGGCCGGGTTTTCGGTAGCGGTTGAGACCAACGGTACAGTGGCCGCACCGGCTGGAATCGATTGGCTCTGTGTCAGCCCTAAGGGGCGCGCACCATTAGTGATAGAGCGTGGCGATGAGCTTAAGCTGGTCTATCCGCAACCCGATGCACCACCCGAGCAGTTTATCGATCTCCCGTTTCGTTACCACACACTGCAACCGCTTGATGATGCAGATCAAGCGGCTAATACCGCTGCTGCTATCGCCTACTGTCTCGATCACCCGCGCTGGCGCTTGGGGTTACAGAGCCACAAAGTGATCGGTCTCCGTTAGTCGGCTAAACGGGTTCCGCGACGAACCGCCCGCCGCCCGCGATTCGCTTTATGCAGCGGTTGTCGGCTAGGGTGGCGCGTCGCTGAATCGCTCTATCTACACTCGGCGTCAAATAGCTGCTGTGAACGGGTTTCAATCCACGCCTCGGCATCCGCGTTGATATCGGCCGCTTTGCGCCCCGCACTCGTAATCAGCGGACCGATCGCCAGTGTGATGACCCCCGGGTGTTTAAGAAAACCGCGTTTCGGCCAGTAACAGCCGGCGTTATGCGCCACGGGCACGACCGGTACCCCACTCTTTGCGGCCAGCATCGCACCGCCAGCAGCATATCGACCGCGCTCGCCGGGGGCCATACGCGTCCCCTCTGGGAAGATGATGAGCCAGATACCGCGTCGTAACCGATTGCTCCCCTCATCAATCACCTGCTTGAGCGCCCGCTTACCGGCACTACGATCGATCGCCACTGGCGCGGTCATCGCCAACCCCCAACCGAAAAAGGGGATCCAGAGTAGCTCCCGCTTCAATACCCAGGTCTGATTTGGTAGCACCTGCTGCATCGCCAAGGTCTCCCACGCCGACTGATGTTTGGCCATCACCAAGGCGGCACCACTGGCCGGCAGATGCTCCCGCCCCTCAACCCGGTAGCTCAGACCACAACTCACCTTTAACCACCAGAGTACCATCCGGCTCCACTGGCTCAGATAGCGATAGCGGATTGGTTGCGGTAGCGGTAGCAGTAGCGGGATCGGCAGTACGACCACCAGCGTAATCAAGCTCATACCAATAAAGAAGAGGGTGGAGCGCAGGTGTAGTAGCATCGTGATTATCGGGTGTCAGTTGTCGAAAAGCGTTTCGGCGTTTATCGGCTCGTTGATTGTGTTCAGCGATCGGTAGCGAGCAGTTGATTGACCGCATGGGCGAGGTTAGCAAACACCGGAACCCCCTGTAGAGCAGGATCGCCACTGAGCATCGTCTGCTCCCCTTTGCCAGTTAGCACTAACATCGGTGTGGCGGCGACACGTTGCGCGGCGATAATGTCGCGCAGTGCATCCCCAATCACCGGTACCCCATCGAGTTGGCAGTTGAAGCGATCGGCAATAGCATGGAGCAGTCCCGGTTGCGGTTTTCGACAATCGCACCCCTGCTCTGGGGTGTGGGGACAGAAGGCGATCAGATCGACAGCACCGCCCACCTCAGCAAGTGCTTGGTGGAGTTTAGCGTGCATCTGGTTGAGGGTGTCGATATCGAAATAGCCGCGACCCACGCCCGATTGATTGGTGGCAATCGCGATTCGATACCCCGCTTGATGGAGGCGCGCGATCGCCTCCAAGCTACCCGGAATGAAGATCAACTCATCGCAACTACGGATATAGTTATCCGAATCTTGGTTGATCACACCATCGCGATCGAGAATCACCAACCGTCCATGTGGATCGGCGCTACGTGTCGTATGCTCAGTCACGGAACTCAGAGACACGAATACGACCATCGATCATGCGTGACTGGCGCTGCATCAGCCGCTCCATCTTCTGCCAAAACGCCTGGTTAAGATCGAACTTAGCGGCGATACCGGTGCCGATGAGTAGAATCAGTAGATCGGCCACCTCCTCCGCTAACTGATCGGTCGATTTCCCCTTCGTCACACACTCAGCGATCTCCCCTAACTCCTCGCTCATCAGCGCCACGCGGTAGGTGAGATCCTCACCGCCGTTACGGTTAAATTGATGTTTATCGTGAAACGCTTGGACTGCCGCTAACATCGCCTGCCATGAATCCTGCTGCTGATCGCTCATCACTATTAGCCCTGTAACCGCGATAGATCGGCAACCTGTAAGAAGAGACCCTGTAGCTGCGCGAGCAGCGCCAATCGATTGTGCCGTAGAGCAACATCATCGGCCATCACCATCACCTGATCGAAGAAGTGATCGACCGGTTCGCGTAGTGCTGCCAACTTCAACAGCGCACCGTTATAGTCACGCTCCGCAAAGAGCGGTGCTACTTCGCTACTCAACGCGGCAATCTGCGCGGCGAGTTGCTGCTCTGCCGCCTCCTGTAGCTGCGCGCTATCGATGGTGGCCGGCAGCGGCTCGCTGCTCTTACGTAGGATGTTGTGGATACGCTTATTGGCGGCGGCCAAACTCTCCGCCTCTGCCCGCTTACGAAAGCTCTCGACCGCCTCCATCCGCTGCTCCGCATCGCGCGGATTTGCGGGTGCTGTGGCCAGTACCGCATCAATGGTGTCGTGGCGGTAGCCGCGTTCACCACAGAGGTGACGCAGCCGCTCCAGAATGAAGTCGAGTAGCTGCTGTTCAGCACCGCTATCGAGTGCCACACCGCGATCACGATAGATAGCGGCGCTCTGCGCTAACAGTGCTGGCAGATCGAGATCGAGACCGCGCTCTAGGGCGATTCGCAATACACCGAGGGCGGCGCGCCGCAGTGCAAATGGATCTTTATCGCCACTGGGCAACTGACCAATACCGAAAATGCCAACGAGGGTATCGATCCGCTCAGCGAGTGCGAGCGCTTGACCGGCTGGTGTGGTTGGCAGTTTATCGCCGGCAAAGCGCGGCTGATACTGCTCATCAATCGCTATCGCCACCGCCGCCGCTTCTCCATCTGCTGCCGCGTAGTAGCGCCCCATGATCCCCTGCAGCTCCGGAAACTCGCCCACCATCTCAGTGAGCAGATCACTCTTTGAGAGCAGACCGGCGCGCGCCGCTAGGGTCGCATCACCACCCGCTAATGGCGCTATGGTAGCGGCAAGCTGCGACACCCGCTGCGCCTTATCGCGTAGTGTACCGAGGCGCTGCTGAAACACCACTGTCGCGAGCGCATCGAGGCGGGCGGCGAGCGGCTGGCGGCGATCCTGCTGCCAGAAGAAGTCGGCATCGGCGAGGCGGGGACGAATCACCCGCTCATTCCCCTCTCGAACGCGATCCGGTTCCCGACTCTCAATATTGCTGATGGTGATAAAGTGCGGCAGCAGCGCGCCCGCACTGCTGCGTAGCGGGAAGTACTTCTGATGCCCCTGCATCGCAGAGATGAGTGCCTCAGCGGGTACCTGCAAAAAGCGCTGTTCGAAGTTGCCAACCACTGCGACCGGCCACTCCACCAACCCGGTCACCTCATCAAGCAGTGCCGGATCGATAATCGCCTCACCCTGTAGTCGATTTGCCGCCTCTAACACCTGTGCTCGAATCGCCTCGCGGCGGGTGACAAAATCGACCATCACCCGCCCCTCGCTCTCTAGCTGTGCCGCATAACTATCCGCGCGCTCTAGGGTGATCGGCTCTGGGTGGTGGAAACGGTGACCATAAGTGGTGCGTCCAGCCGCTACATCAAGCAGTTGACAATCGATCACCGCATCGCCAAATAGCAGCACCAGCCAGTGTACCGGTCGCACAAACTCCGCCTGCCGATCGCCCCAACGCATCCGCTTCGGGATCGGTAGGCGGTCGAGCGCTTGGGCGATGATAGCGGGTAGTAGCTCGGCTACCGGCTGTCCACGCTGTGCGCTTCGGAACACCAACCACGCCCCTTTATCGCTGCGCAGCGTCTCTAACTGATCGACCTCCACCCCACAGGAGCGGGCAAAGCCGCTCGCCGCGCGCGTCGGCTCACCATTATCATCAAACGCCGCCGTAAGTGCCGGCCCGCGCCGCTCCACCTGTTGATCGGGCTGCTCCTCATCGAGATCGCGCAGCAGCAGCGCCAACCGCCGCGGCGTTGCGTAGCGCACCACCTCACCGTAGTTCACACCAGCGCGCTGCAGCCCCTCAACGACCCCCTGCTGGAGCGCTTCAGCTAACCGTGGTAGCGCCTTAGGTGGTAGCTCCTCACACCCCAACTCAAATAGTAGATCGCGCTTCATACCACCCCCTCCGGCTGCGCTGCTAACATCGGAAAGCCGAGCCGCTCCCGTGCATCGTAATAGGCTTGCGCGACCGCACGAGCTAACGTCCGCACGCGCAGGATAAAGCGCTGCCGCTCCGTCACCGAGATGGCGTGGCGCGCATCGAGTAGATTGAAAGTGTGGGAGGCTTTTAGCACCATCTCATAGGCGGGTAGAGGCAACCCCGCCTCAATTAGGCGGCTACTCTCGCGCTCATAGTGGTCAAACTGCTCGAACAGTGCGGTCACATCGGCCTGCTCGAAGTTGTAGGAGGACATCTCCACCTCATTTTGATGAAACACATCACCATAGCTGACCCGACCAGCCGGGCCATCAGTCCAGGTCAGATCATAGACACTCTCGACCCCCTGCAGATACATCGCAATCCGCTCTAAACCGTAGGTGATCTCACCGGTAACTGGACGACAGTCGAGCCCCCCGACCTGCTGGAAGTAGGTAAATTGTGTCACCTCCATGCCGTTGAGCCACACCTCCCAGCCCAACCCCCACGCCCCCAATGTGGGCGACTCCCAGTTATCCTCAACAAAGCGGATATCGTGCACTAGCGGATCGATACCGAGCATCCGCAGCGAACCGAGGTAGAGTTCCTGAATCGCCAACGGTGAGGGTTTCAACACCACCTGAAACTGATAGTAGTGCTGTAACCGGTTTGGATTCTCACCATAGCGACCATCAGTCGGGCGGCGCGATGGCTGCACATAGGCGGCGCTCCAGCGCTCCGGACCAATCGCCCGCAAAAAGGTGGCCGGATGGAAGGTACCGGCACCCACCTCCATATCGAGGGGCTGCAGAATGACACAACCCTGCGCTGCCCAATACTCCTGCAGCGCCAAGATCAAACCTTGGAAAGTGGAGACGTCGCGGCGGGTGCTCTCTGTTGCGCTCAAGGGCTTCAACCTTTTAACCGTTGTCGTAGTGGATGGTGCCGAACCGTCAAGATGGGCGGCAAAGTGGCCAATTATAACGGCGCAACGGCGTCGATGACAGCTACCGTATCGCTGCCGTCACCCGATTGAATCGAGTAACATAGCACCTCTGTTGCTATCTGATGTGAAGTGAACGAAACCATGATCCAACCCAAACCGCGCCGCGCCGTCGCCCTCATCTCCGGCGGACTCGACTCAATGCTAGCCGCAAAGGTGATCCAAGCCCAAGGAATCGAAGTCCATGGCATCAACTTCTATACCGGCTTCTGTGTTGAAGGGCACACACACGCTATCCGTCGTCGTGATCGCGATCGACCACAACGCAACAACGCGCTCTGGGTTGCCGAACAGCTCGGAATCAAACTGCACATTATCGATATTGTTGAAGAGTATAAACAGGTACTACTACAGCCACGCCACGGCTATGGCGCTCATCTGAACCCCTGCCTCGACTGTAAAATCTTCATGGTACGCAAAGCAGTCGAATGGATGGAGGCGCAGCAGTTTGACTTCATCATTACCGGCGAAGTCGTCGGACAGCGGCCGATGTCACAGCGAGCCGTCACACTACCCATCATCGCTGCCGATTCCGGAGCCGAAGATCGGCTTCTGCGCCCACTCTGCGCCCACAACCTAGCACCCACCCTACCGGAACGCGAAGGGTGGGTCGATCGCGCCGCACTCTACCGATTCAATGGCCGCAGCCGAAAACCGCAGATCGCACTTGCGCGTCAATTCGGTTTCGAAGAGTGGGCGGCTCCCGCCGGTGGCTGCTGCTTCCTAACCGATGAGAGCTACTCACGCAAACTGGTCGATCTCTGGCAGAGTCGCGGTGAACGTGACTACGAATTAGATGACATCATGCTACTAAAAGTGGGACGCCATCTACGCCCCCGCCCCCACTTTAAACTCATCATTAGCCGTGAGGAGGGTGAGAGTCGCTTTTTAGAAGGGTATCGGCGTCAATTCATCCATCTGCTGCCGGTGAGTCACATGGGGCCACTGGTGCTGCTCGATGGTCGAGTCGAAGCGGGCGATCTGGAGCTAGCGGCGGCGATCACCGCCCGCTATAGTCAGGGACGCAGCGCCGCCGAGGTAGCCGTTGAAATCACCACCCTCGACGGCAACCGCACCACCCTGAAGGTGGCACCGCTGACCACCGATGCGATCGACCCGACGTGGCAGGTGTAGCGTTCGCTACTGCCAGAACATCAGGCTGCGCAGCATACCTGTTACCAGATCCAGATAGCCCGGCTCGCGCTGCACCACCACCGCTACGATATCGCTACTGCTCCCCCCCTCATTGTCATACACCGTGAGGGTAAACTGGAGGGTGGTATCGCTACGCGGTTTCGGTGCGGTGAAGTGCGGTGTTGCACTCTCGTTTCCCGTTAGGGTAACGGCCGGGCCGTCACTCTGCTGCCACTGATAGCGCACCAGATCGCCATCGCTATCGTGACTCCCCGCTGCATTAAGCATCACCGCACTACCGCTCACCACCTGCTGATCGCCCCCTGCGACCGCAACCGGGATAGCGTTGATCGGCTCAATCGTGATCGCAACCTCATCACGACTGCTCGATCCCTCATTGTCACTCACCTCTAGCTCAAACTGCAGCGTTGTTGGCGCAGTTAAAGCGGGGGCTTGGAAGCTAGCAATCGCGCTATCGGCCCCCTGCAAAACTACCGCATCACCGGCTAGTTGCCGCCACTGATAGCGACTGATAGTACCATCCTCATCGCGGCTTGCCGCAGCAGTGAGGCTCACCTCACTCTGCTCGGCCACCTGCTGATCGCCACCGGCAGCGGCGATCGGCGGCAGATTAACCGGTAGAATAGTGAGCGTGGCACCACTACTAGCGGTCGCCCCGCTGTTATCAGTGACCGTCACACTAAAGAGTAGCTCGGTCGGGGTAGTGACCTCAGGCGCTTGGAAACGGGCAGTGATCTCGCTAGTACCGCTCAACGCCACCTCTGGGCCGCGATGCTGCTGCCACTGATAGCTCACTATCGAACCATCGGGATCGTGGCTGCTGGTGGCGTTAAGTAGCACCGCCGTCCCCTCGTTGACCGCCTGATCGCCCCCCGCATCGGCGATCGGTGCACTATTACCAAGGCCGGCAAACAGCCCCTTAAAGGGGTTTTGGATCCCGGGACCACTCTGGTCGTGGGGTTCTAATGAGTCGCAACCACTACTACCGAGCAGTGCGGCAAGTAGTAGCGGTAGGGTAGCGCCAGCGCGAACAGGTTGTATCATGATCAGACTACTCCAGCGTATGGTGGATCATCACATTGGATGGAATGTTATTATCATCGCGCCGTGTCGCCAGTGACCGGTGCGTAGGGCGTAGCATGCAATCCCCCACAAGTGGCGTCAATAGTCGCTATGAGGCTTCACCCGCGCCGCTGGCTCGATTACCATGCAGCGCTTTAACCACGCGATCGGAAATAGCAACCTGTGAATCAGCAACTTGATGCCCGTCGCCTACTCTGTCCAATGCCAGTGATTCGGACCCAACAGCGTATTGATGAACTTGCCGTTGGCGATCAGTTACGGGTAATCGCAACCGATCCCGGCGTGTTAAATGATATTCCTGCATGGTGCCGTATTCATGGCCACCGGGTAATCGCCAGTGGCTGGCATGAACATGAGATCTATATCGACATTGAGGTGGGGCATGGGGCATAGCCATCGACATTCGCAGCCAACGGCAGCGATCAGCAGTGATCAGCGCTACCAACTCGCACACCGCGTTACCGTCGTCGGGGCGGTGATCAATCTACTACTCGCGGGCGGGAAGATGGTGGCAGGCTGGTTTGGCAACTCCCAAGCACTGATCGCCGACGGGATCCACTCCCTCTCCGATCTAATAAGCGATGGCGTAGTGTTAGTCGGCGCGCGCCATGGTAGTCGGGAGGCGGATGCCGATCACCCCTATGGTCACGCCCGTATTGAGACCGCGGCTACGGTGTTGGTGGGACTACTGCTGCTACTGGTGGCGATCGGTATCGCATGGGATGCCACCAGCCGCCTCTTCGATCCGGCGGCGCTGCTGCTGCCGGGCGTGTTGGCACTTAGCGCGGCGATTGTGTCGGTGCTACTTAAAGAGGCGCTCTACCACTACACCCTCCGCGTTGCACGTCAGATCGGCTCTAAGCTGCTGCGTGCTAATGCGTGGCACCACCGCTCCGATGCGGTCTCATCGATTGTCGTGGTGGTGGGTGTGATCGGCACCATGGCCGGCCTCAACTACCTTGATGCGATTGCTGCGATAGCGGTCGCAGTGATGATTGGCAAGATCGGCTGGGAGCTGACCGCGAGTGCGATTCAGGAACTGGTCGATCAGGGGCTAGCCGCCGAACGGGTGGCAGCGATTCGCAGCACCATCCTTGCAGTTGATGGCGTGGATGAACTGCATATGCTGCGTACTCGGCGCATGGGTGAGGAGGCGCTAGTCGATGTACATATTCTTGTTGATCCCCGGCTCAGCGTCTCTGAAGGGCACTACTTAAGCGAGCGCGTGCGCAGCCGCGTGGTACAGGAGATCGATGAGGTGACCGATGTACTCGTCCATATCGATCCAGAGGATGATGAAGCGGTGCGGCCGAGTATTGAACTGCCCGATCGCGCCACCCTACTAAAGCAACTCCAGCCGTGCTGGGAGGCTGCTGGGATAGCCGCTCAGATTAGCGGGATCACGCTCCACTATCTCGATGGCGAGCTTGAACTGGAGGTGCGCCTACCACTCGATGCAGCAGCAGATGCCGCGCGCCTGCGCGAATTGGCTGAAACTATTCAGAGCGCAGCGGCTGATATCGCGCCGCTGCGGCGCGTCACCCTCTGCTGCTGTATTGCACTATAATAAAGCAAATGGCGGATTTTATGCGCAATAACAGTGCAGTTATCCCCAAATCGATCGCAATGGGCGATATAAATCAACGACTTATATGATGGCACAATTTCTGCCTGCAATCTGGCCAACCATCGATAAGCTGCCGTGCCACGGCAGTCAAACACCACTCTACCTTAGCCAAAACCGGAGGCATCCTGATGTCAGGTGACACTGTCCTGAAGACCATCGCCGAAAAGGGCGTCAAGTTCGTCGATTTTCGCTTTACCGATACCCACGGCAAACAGCAGCATGTGACTGTACCGTCGCACCAGGTCGATGAGGACACCTTCGTCGATGGCAAGATGTTCGACGGCTCGTCGATTGCTGGCTGGAAGGGGATCAACGAGTCCGACATGATTCTGATGCCGGATCCCTCGACCGCCATACTCGATCCCTTTACCGATGAGCCGACCATCAACATCACCTGCGACATCATCGAGCCAACGACGATGCAGGGTTATGAGCGTGATCCGCGTTCGGTCGCCCGCCGCGCTGAGGAGTATCTGAAATCAACCGGTCTGGCCGATAGCGCGCTGTTTGGACCGGAGCCGGAGTTCTTCATTCTGGATGATGTGCGTTGGGGCTCTGATCTCTCCGGCTCATTCGTTAAGATCGACTCCGAAGAGGCGAGCTGGAACACCGAGCGGGTCTATAACGATGGCAATATGGGCCACCGTCCGAAAGTGAAAGGTGGCTACTTCCCAGTCCCCCCGGTCGATGCACTGAATGATGTTCGTGCCGCGATGTGCTTGGCAATGGAGGAGATGGGGCTGCTAGTTGAGGTGCACCACCACGAAGTGGCGACCGCCGGTCAGTGTGAGATTGGTGTCGGTGCTAACACCCTAGTCAAAAAGGCCGATGAGGTGCAGACGCTCAAGTATTGCGTCCACAACGTTGCCCACTCCTTCGGCAAGACCGCAACCTTTATGCCGAAACCGATCGTCGGTGATAATGGTTCGGGGATGCACGTCCACCAGTCTATCTCCAAAGATGGCCAGAATCTGATGGCTGGCAATGAGTATGGTGGTCTCTCTGAGACCGCACTCTACTACATCGGCGGTATCATCAAACACGCACGGGCGCTCAACGCCTTCACCAACGCTTCGACCAACTCCTATAAGCGACTGGTGCCAGGGTTTGAAGCACCGGTAATGCTCGCTTACTCGGCGCGCAACCGCTCCGCTTCGATCCGTATCCCCTACGTCTCCAACCCGAAGGCGCGTCGTATTGAGGTACGCTTCCCCGATCCGACCGCTAACCCCTATCTGGCGTTTGCTGCGATGCTGATGGCTGGTATCGACGGTATCCAGAATAAGATCCACCCGGGTGAGGCGATGGATAAGGATCTCTACGATCTGCCGAAAGAGGAGGCGCTGAGCATCCCGACCGTCTGCCACAGCCTCGATATGGCACTAGAGGCGCTGGAGAATGATATGGAGTTCCTGACCGCCGGTGGCGTCTTCACCGAGGATATGATCCGCGCCTATATCGATCTGAAGATGGAGGAGGTAACCCGGATCCGGATGACTACCCATCCGATCGAGTTTGATATGTACTACAGCGTCTAATCACCCATCACTCGCTGCCATCATAGCAGCGAGGGTGATAGTGACAAGCGGGGGGATAGGGTGCGCCATATCCCCCTTTTTTATTTTGCACCACGTTAGTGCAAAGAGTCACTCCACCCAAACCCGATCAGCTCAGAGGGCAGGAACTATCGGTGCCCCATCGCAGCACTATAATGGTGCAAATGTCCGCCAACTGCGCTACTCCGTTGCCACTTCCCCGCTTAATCATCGACGATCACCCCCCTCTGATAGCAGCGCGTCGCATACTATCGCTACTCTTATCACCACTGGATCGATATTTGCTGACCGATCAGGTATGACCCCACGTGAACGACATCAGCACACTATCTGCCGCGTTATCGATAGCCTCCACACGGCGGTGCTGCTACTCGATGAGCAGCTACAGGTCGGATATGCCAATCCTGCCGCTGAGATGCTGTTTGCGCTCAGTGTGCGCCGCATCGTCGGGATGCCGCTGCATATACTCATCGCCGATGAGGCGATCAATCGAGCGGTTGCGGCAGTACTAGAGAGCGGCCACCCCTTTACCGAGCGCGAACTCAATCTACATGAGCCGAGTGAGAAGCGGATCACGGTCGATATGACCGTCATTCCACTCTTTGAGCCGGGGGAGCCGCGCGAGGTGTTAATGGAGATGAGCCAAGTGGATCGGCAGCTTCGTATCACTCGTGAAGAGGGGCTATTAGCGCAGAGTCACACCACCCGTGCGCTTATTCGTGGTCTAGCACATGAGATTAAGAACCCGCTCGGTGGGCTACGCGGTGCCGCGCAGCTACTTGAGGCGGAGTTAACAGAGCCGGAGTTAAAAGAGTACACCGGTATCATCATCAGTGAAGCGGATCGATTGCAGGGGTTGATGAATCGGATGCTCGGGCCGAACGCGCTTCCCCAGCGCCGCCTGATCAACATCCATGAGGTGTTAGAGCGAGTCCGACAACTGGTGCGCGCTGAAGTCCCCGCAACGACTCATCTCATCCGCGACTACGACCCAAGTATTCCCGAACTACATGCCGATCGTGATCAGCTGATCCAAGCGATCCTCAACCTAGTACGCAACGCCACCCAGATCCTCGCCGGGCACGGTCATGTCACCCTACGCACCCGTGCGATGCGCCAATACACTATTGGCCACAACCGTCACAAACTGGTCGCCCGTATCGATGTGATTGATGATGGTCCGGGTATCGCCCCACAGCTACGCGAAGGGATCTTTCTACCGCTCGTTACCAGCCGACCCGATGGCACCGGGCTTGGACTCCCAATCGCCCAGAGCCTAATCAACGCTAACGGCGGTCTGATTGAGTGTGATAGTCGTCCCGGCCACACCACCTTTACCGTACTCATTCCCATTGAGGTCACTAACAATGGGGTGAACACACCAGCAGCGGGAGTAGAATAGATGGCAGAGCGGGCGCAGATCTGGGTGATCGATGATGATCGCTCGATTCGATGGGTACTGGAGAAAGCGCTCCAGAAAGCCAATTTTACCGTTCGCAGCTTTGAGCAGGCAGAGGCGGCGCTACGGGCACTGCGGCACGATGAACCGGAAGTGGTGATCACCGATATCCGAATGCCGGGTATCAGTGGCCTAGAGCTTCTACAGGCGATGGGTCGCGATCATCCGGATCTGCCGGTGATCATCATGACCGCCCACTCCGATCTCGATAGCGCCGTCTCCGCCTATCAAGGGGGCGCTTTTGAGTATCTACCCAAGCCGTTTGATATTGATGAGGCGGTTGAACTGGTACAGCGAGCGGTCGCCCACCGCAGCGATCGCCACCGCGAGATCGCCGCGCCACGCGAGACGGCACGCGAGATTATTGGCGAGGCCCCCTCTATGCAGGAGGTGTTTCGCGCGATAGGTCGTCTCTCACGCTCGCACATCACCGTCCTCATCAATGGTGAATCGGGCACCGGTAAAGAGCTGGTAGCACAGGCGCTGCATCGCCACAGTCCACGCGCCGATCGCACCTTTATTGCACTTAATACCGCCGCCATTCCGCGCGATCTACTCGAATCGGAGCTGTTTGGCCATGAGCGCGGCGCCTTTACCGGTGCGCAAGCCGCGCGCCAAGGACGCTTTGAGCAGGCCGATGGCGGCACCCTCTTTCTCGATGAGATTGGCGATATGCCCGCAGAGCTACAGACCCGTCTGTTGCGAGTGCTCGCCGATGGAGAGTTCTACCGTGTCGGCGGCCACGCACCGATTCGGGTCGATGTGCGGATCATCGCTGCCACCCACCAAGATTTAGAGCAGCGGGTACGCGACGGGCGGTTTCGAGAGGATCTCTTCCACCGCCTCAATGTGATTCGGATCCATATCCCCCCTATACGTCAACGGCGTGAAGATATCCCACTCCTGCTGCGCCACTTTCTGCTACAGGCGGCCGATGAGTTGAATGTTGAATCGAAGCGGCTGGCGATTGAGACCGAGCACTATCTGAGCACCTTAGCGTGGCCCGGCAATGTGCGGCAGTTGGAGAATCTCTGCCGCTGGTTAACGGTGATGTCGCCCGGCCAAGAGGTACATCTGGAGGATCTACCGCCCGAGCTTAAACGGGGAGATAGCAGCGACACACATGATGATAATTGGCAACAGCCGCTGCGTCTCTGGGCTGAACGGGCACTGATACGAGGTGAAATCGCGCTGTTAGAGGAGGCGATCCCAAACTTTGAGCGTACGCTGATCGAAGTGGCCCTTGAGCAGAGTGGCGGCCACCGTCAAGAGGCGGCACGACTGCTTGGCTGGGGGCGTAACACCCTCACCCGCAAGATCAAAGAGCTAGGAGTAGCGAGTCGCGACGAGAGCGTGACGATGTTGTGACAACCTATCGTGGTGCACAGCCGCAGGCGCGGGGTGACGGAGTGTGGAGTTGGAGTGTGCCGACCAGATCAGCGACTGAAGCGATCTGGTGGCGCTGTAGATAGTCACTGATTCCACGGTTGATCTGATCGCAGATGAGTGGATCGTAGAAGAGTGCGGTACCGATCCCGACCGCACTCGCGCCGGCGATAATAAACTCCAGCGCGTCCTCAGCACTAGCAATCCCACCCTGCCCGATGATCGGGATCTGATGCTCGCGGCACACCTGATAGACTTGATGCACCTTTAGCAGTGCCACCGGCTTGATCGCTGGACCCGATAATCCACCCTGATTGTTGCCAAGGATCGGCTGCCGCCGCTCAATATCGATCGCCATCCCCATTAAGGTATTAATCACTGCAAACGCATCACTCCCCGCTTCGATACAGCGGCGGGCATTATCGGCAATATCCGTCTGGTTCGGTGAGAGTTTAGTGATAAGCGGTTTATCAGTGACCGCGCGCACCGCTGCCACCACCCGCGCCGACATCGCCGGATCGTTACCGAACGCCACGCCCCCCTCTTTAACATTAGGACAGGAGATATTGATCTCCATCGCATCGATCGGGGAGTTATCGAAGATGCGTGCCACCTCCACATACTCCTCCACCGTCGAACCGGAGAGGTTGGCGATAAAGCGAGTCTCGCTAAAGTCGAGGGTTGGCAGGATCTGATCGACCACATAGCGCGCCCCCGGATTTTGTAATCCGATGGCGTTCAGCATCCCCTCTGGGGTCTCATAGATTCGGTGGGGTGGATTACCGAGGCGCGGCTCAAGCGTCGTCCCCTTCAGGCAGACCGCCCCCACATCACGGTTGGAAAAGCCGCTAACCCGGGTATACTCCTCGCCGAAACCGACACAGCCGGAGAGGAGTACCTGCGGCGACGCGAAGTGTAGGCCGCAAAAATCGACCGCCAGATTGGGATGCTGTTGCGCCGTCATCGGCCGCTCACCTTTACACGCTTAGAAGTTTAAACCATGACCACCACGACACCAGCGATCGCCAGCGGGGCGCCCTTTCATATCATTCTCTACGAGCCGGAGATCCCACCTAACACCGGTAACATTATCCGTCTCTGCGCCAATACCGGCGCGCAACTCCATCTGATTGAGCCGCTCGGTTTTCTACTCGATGATCGGCTACTACGACGCGCCGGTCTCGACTACCATGAGTATGCTTCACTCCAGACCCATGCCAACCTTGCGGCTTGCCTAGCGCAGATCGCCCCGCATCAGCTCTGGGCCTTTACCACCCGTGGCACTTATCACCCCCATCAAGCGCACTTCTGCGCCGGCGATGCGCTGCTGTTTGGTCCGGAGAGCCGTGGTCTGCCGCTAACACTACTTGAGTCGCTGCCGCAAACGCAGCGGTTGCGCCTACCGATGCGGCCCCAATCCCGCTCACTCAACCTATCAAACAGCGTTGCAGTAGCGCTCTATGAGGCGTGGCGGCAGCTCAACTTCTGTTAACACTCCGGTTTCAACTCACGGGTCAGTAGCGCGGTCACCGCCTGCTGCGGCGTCGCCTCGGCCGCGAGCACCCGCCGCACCTGTTCGGTGATGGGCATCTCAATCTGATACTGCCGCGCTAAACGGCAGAGCTCAGGGCACGCCTTCACCCCCTCCACCGCCTGCCCAATCCGCGCTAACACCTTATCGATCGGCTCTCCCTCCCCTAGCGCCAACCCAGCTCGGCGGTTACGCGACTGATTGTCAGTGCAGGTGAGCACCAGATCACCCAAGCCGGTAAGTCCCATCAGCGTATCACGCTGTGCGCCGAGCGCCTCCCCGAGGCGCATCAGCTCCGCTAAGCCGCGAGTGATGAGCGCGGCGCGGGTATTAGCACCTAAGCCGAGGCCATCGGCGATGCCGGCGGCGATCGCCAACACATTCTTCGCGGCGCCACCGAGCTGCACCCCCACCAGATCGGTTGAGGTGTAGGTACGGAAAGTGGCACTGTGGAGACGGGCGGCAAACCACTCTGCAGTGGCCGGTGTGACCGCCGCAATCGTGATCGCCGTCGGTAGATGGTGCGCCACTTCGGTGGCAAAGGTGGGTCCAGAGATCACCGCTAGTGGCTGCGTCGGTGCCAGCTCGGCAGCGGCCACTTGATGCAGTAGCCGACCACTCCCCGGCTCTAACCCTTTGGTCGCCCACGCCACCGGCAGCGTCGGTGATAGCTGTGGGGCAACCGCCCGCAGGGTGTCACCGAAGGCGTGGCTAGGTACCGCTAGTAGTAGCGCGTCGGCACCCTGGAGCGCGCTGTTGAGATCGGCTGTCGGGGTGATCTGCTCCGGTAGCTCGACACCCGGCAGATAGCGTGTGTTGCAGCGCTCCTGTGCGAGGGTCGCCATCATCGCTCGATCGCGCCCCCAGAGCGCGACCTGACACCCATTCCAAGCGAGTCGTAGCGCTAACGCGCTGCCCCATGAACCGGCACCTAAGAGCGCTATCTGGCTCCCCATCCGCTGATAACCCCTTATGCGCTGCCGGCGGCCTGCTGCTGCTCGGCTAACCGCTGCGCATAGAGGGCATCGAAGTTGACCGGTGCGAGCAGCATCTGTGGGAAACTACCCCGGTTGACCAGATCGCTAACCGCTTCGCGTCCATAGGGGAAGAGGATGTTGGGACAGTAAGCGTTGAGCATCGCCCCGAGCTCCTGCTCCGGAAAGTTGCGTATCACAAAAATGCCCGCCTGCTTCACCTCCACCAGATAGGCGGTCTGCTCCTCTACCGTCGCGGTTACGGTAATACTCAGCACCACCTCGTAGGTGGCCGGATCGAGCGCTTGCGCATGACTATTCAGATCGACATGGATCTTCGGATCCCACTTCTGGGTGAAGATTCGTGGGGAGTTTGGGGTTTCGAATGATACATCCTTCAGATAGATGCGCTGCAGTGCAAACTGCGGCGCCGCTTGCTGCGGTTCAGCCATTGAGGTTCAGTCCTATTTGTTATGTGGTAGGGTCGGCTTAGGCGAGCCCGAGCATCGGATCGAGACGTCCATCGAGATCGAGCGCAACCAAATCGTCGTAACCACCGACGTGATAATCATCGATAAAGATCTGCGGTACCGAGGTACGCCCACTCGCCCGCCGCTCCATCTCCGGCCGCAACTGCGGCTCCAAATCGACCCGATGCTCGGTGTAGCTCACCCCCTTACGATCGAGCAGTTGCTTCGCTCGAACACAGAATGGGCAGGCCAGCGTGCAGTAGATAACAACTTCAGTCATCGATTTCCCCCTTCAAGTTAACATATCGTGATAGCGCTATTTACGCCGCCGATTGCGGCTCTTCTTCTCTTCGCGCTGTAGCGGCAGCCCCGCGCTCTGCCACGCCATAACGCCCCCTTTGAGGTTATAGACAGTGGTAAAACCGCGCTGCTTTAGAATGCCACAGGCGCGCGCCGAGCGGCTACCGCTCCGACACCCCACCACCAGCGGGGTATCGCGCCACGACTCCAGTTTTGCGAGATCGGCGGTAAAGCGGCTCAGTGGCAGATGGTGTGAGCCGGCGATATGGCCGTCGCGAAACTCGTTCAGCTCTCGCACATCAACTAGCTGCGCCGACTCGTGATTAAGGAGCTGCACCGCTTGGAGTGGCTCCACTTCGTGATAACCGCGCAGACGGCGCACCAGTGGACCACCGACCAGCATCGCTAGGATGATGGCAAGTGCAGCGAAGAGATCCCAGTGATTAATAAAAAATTCGGCAAACCGTTCCATTCAACAGAGGCTTAGGCAGTACCCAAAACCCGCGACGTGAGACGGGTTTTGGGTGGGGGTGGAGGGGAGCGGTGGGCTCACTTAGCGCAGGTCGGAACACCCATCTTCTTCAAGATTATATCGAGCGGGCAGAAGGTGGTCAGACCGCTCTGGAAGAGGTTTAAACCGACAAAGCCGGTTAGCCAGAGCCAGTTCTGATGGTGGAAGATGGGGCTACTCTCCCATCCTAACGCCAGGCTCAGCATCACCATCATGCCAGCGATAATGCGCACAATGCGGTCAACGGTCATAACTTGAGCAATCCTCGTAACTGTTGTGGTTGGGTTTGTCGCTGTCATCGTGACAGAGACAGCGCGCGTAGTACATGGGGTTGATTTAGCCGGCCATCGAGCAGAATACATCACGCATCATGCTGATCAGGCGCAGCGTTCGTGAGTCAACCACCTTGTAGTAGACTCGGTTAGCATCCTTGCGCGAGGAAAGGATACCTTTGTCGCGTAGAATCGCAAGATGTTGCGAGATGTTACTCTGCGAGGTGCCGACCTGTTCGACAATCTCTTGTACGCTCACCTCCTTGTCGCCAAGGGTGCAGAGGATCTTGAGTCGCAACGGATGAGACATCGCCTTGAGTGAGCGTGACGCTCGATCGATATCCTCATCGCGGGTGATAAGTCCCATATCTTCACTATCTGCTGCCATCGTGGTTGGTTCCGCTGGTTGCCCCTGCTGTCAAAGTTCTGTAAACACTATACAATATTAAAATGTTTGAGTAGAAGAGCATACTGATACAACGGCGATAGCTGCCGCCCGCTCAACGAAGGTGATACCATCCCCGCACACGCATCAATTCACCAACCCGACATCTGCCAACACGAGTCTACAACGCATGTCTGATGCCGACCATCACCGCCCCCGACTACTGATCATCTTAGATGGTTGGGGATACTCTGAAAATCCGCATGCTAATGCGGTTTATGCTGCCGATACCCCAAACTGGGATCGACTCTGGCGCGATGCGCCCCACACCCTTATTCGCGCCTCAGGGGCGGAGGTGGGACTCCCGGCTGGGCAGATGGGTAACTCCGAGGTGGGACACCTGAACCTCGGTGCCGGTCGCGTCGTCTACCAAGAGTTTACCCGCGTCAGTCGGGCGATAAAAACCGGCTCCTTCTTCAGCAATGCCACCCTGACTGAGGCGGTCGATGCAGCGGTTAGCGGCGGCCATGCAGTCCATATCCTCGGCCTCCTCTCACCCGGAGGGGTACACAGCCATGAGCAGCATATCCATGCGATGGTGAAGCTCGCCGCCGAACGGGGCGCGCAGCAGCTCTATCTCCACGCCTTTCTCGATGGTCGCGACACGCCACCGAAGAGTGCGAGCGATTCGATCGCCGCGATGGCCGCCTGCTTTGAGCAGTGCGGCCAGGGTCGTTTCAGTTCCGTGATGGGGCGTTACTACGCGATGGATCGCGACAACCGTTGGCCGCGGATCCAAGCCGCCTATGAGTGTATTATCGGCCGCGCTGCCCCCTGCCATGCAGCGAGTGCTGAAGCGGCGCTCGCACAGGCCTACGCGCGGGGTGAGAGTGATGAGTTTGTACAACCGACCACCATCGGTGATGCGGTCACCATCAACGCCGGCGATCTAGTGGTGTTTATGAACTACCGCTCCGATCGCGCGCGCCAACTCACGCGCGCCTTTATCGAGCCACAATTTAACTGTTTTGAGCGCCGCCACTGGCCGCAGCCGCTGCCATTTGTTGCGCTAACCGAGTATAGCGCCGAATTTGATCTACCCGTCGCGTTTCCACCGGAGCGGATGCGGCAGGTGTTTGGCGAGCAGATCGCCAACTTCGGCCTGCACCAGCTCCGTATCGCCGAAACCGAGAAGTATGCCCACGTCACCTTCTTTTTCAACGGCGGGCGGGAGGAGCCATTCCCATTTGAAGATCGCATCTTAATCCCATCGCCGGCGGTCGCCACCTACGATCAGCAGCCGGAGATGAGCGCCCCCGAGTTGACCCGACAGCTCATCGCCGCCATTGAAGCGGGCGCGCACGATGTGATTATCGCCAACTACGCCAACCCCGATATGGTCGGTCACACCGGCAAGTTTGCGGCGACGGTCGCCGCATTAGAGCAGATCGATCGCTCACTCGGTGAGCTAGAAGCGGCGCTACAGCGCTGCGGTGGCGAGATGTTAATCACCGCCGATCATGGCAACGCTGAGCAGATGCTAGGTGAAGATACCGGCCAAGCGCACACCGCCCACACCAGCAATCCGGTACCGCTGATCTACGTCGGGCCGCGCACGCTCACGCTACAGCAGCAGGGGGGAGCGCTGTGTGATATTGCACCCACCCTACTGGCACTACTGGGCTTGCCACAACCCTCTGAGATGAGCGGCCACTCACTACTAGCCGACAGCGCTGGTGAGCCGAGTGACGATTGAGCCGACCCATCAGCAAGATGGTAACGGGTAGCTGGCGATCCCCCCTATCGATACTCCTGCTCGCGCTCATGCCTCTCGCGGCGGTGAACGCACAGGAGATCGAGCAGCGCCAGCAGGAGCTTCTACAGCTACGCAGTCGCATCGGCGCACTGATAGAGGAGCTCAATCAGGTTCGTGATCGCTTCGATAGTCAGCGTGCTAAGCTGCGTGAAACCGAGCAGCAGATTGGACAGATTGGCCGCAGTATTCGCCAGATCGATAGCGAACTGCAGCAGAAGATGCGCCAGCTCAAGGGGCTCCACCAAGAGCAGCAGCAGCTCCGTAATGGTCTAGAGCAGCAGCGACAGGGGTTGATCGCACAACTACGCGCCGCTCACCGAGATGGGCAGCAGCCGTGGCTAAAGCTGCTGCTCGGTGCACAATCGGTGACCGAAACCGGCCGGCTGCTGGTCTACTATAGCTACTTTAACCGTGCCCGTAGTGAGCGCATCGCCGCACTCGGTAACAGCCTTGAACGGCTGCAGCAGAGTGAGCAGCAGAGTCGTGATGAGACGGCACAGCTCCAGGCGCTACGGGTCGAACGGATGCACCAGCTACAGCGGCTAGAGCGGAGTCAGAGTGAGCGCCAGCAGCTAGTGACGCAGCTTCAGCAAGCGCTACGCGATAGCAACCGCCAGCTCGATCAGCTACGGCGCGATGAGCAGGAGCTCGATCAGGTGATTGCGACGCTCACCCATGCGATTGCTAAAGTCTCGCCACCGATTGTCACTGCACGTCCCCGCGACCCCTTTGGGGATCTACGCGGACAGCTCGATTGGCCCACCGAGGGGCCGCTCGCCGTCGCCTTTGGTAGCCCTCGTGCGGGCGGGCGGCTGACATGGCAAGGGGTGTTGATCCGTGGACAAGAGGGGCAACCGGTGCATGCGATCGCCGCCGGACGGGTGGTATTTGCCGATTGGCTACGCGGCTACGGTCTGATGTTAATCATCGATCACGACGAGGGTTATATGAGTCTCTACGGCCACAATCAGAGCCTATTTCGTGAGAGTGGCGATGTGGTGAGCCGAGGTGAGGTGATCGCCAGTCTCGGTAATAGCGGTGGCCGTGATGAACCGGTTCTCTATTTTGAGATTCGGGAGCGCGGGCGGCCGCGTGATCCGGTACTCTGGTGTCGCCGCGAATGAACTCTACCGTTCGCTCTAGCGTCATAACGGATTCCCACGGCGGTATCTGATACGCCAACAGCCCATCCTAAGGCTTTCAGAAACGCGCCGACGAATATGGCGATCTCTTTCAATCCAAACCAAAAACGGAGGAAGCGAGACGGGTGACCTAACCGTACTCTGTGCGGTCGATCTATCCCTCCCTGCCCTACAGGACGGGGTTTCTCGCGTAAAACTGATGAACGTCAACAGACAGACCGTGCTGGTACTTGGTGCCGGCATCCTGATCGGCCTCACCACCGCTATTACCAGCAGTGTCTTCGCCGATCGCAGCGGCCACACCGTGCTCCCGCTAGAGGATCTACGCACCTTCACAGAGGTGTATGGCAAGGTGAAGGCGGACTATGTTGAAGCGGTCGATGATACGACGCTGCTTGAGCATGCTATTCGTGGCATGTTAGCGGGACTTGATCCCCACTCCGCGTTTCTCAATCGCGACGAGTTTAAGGAGCTACAGGTAGGAACCTCCGGTGAGTTTGGTGGGTTGGGGATTGAGGTGAGCATGGAGGATGGCTTTGTTAAGGTGGTGTCGCCGATTGATGACACCCCGGCGCAGCGCGCAGGGATCCAAGCAGGCGATCTGATTATCCGTCTCGACGACACGCCGGTGAAGGGGATGACCCTCAACGATGCGGTGAAGGTGATGCGGGGAAAACCGGGCACCGACATCAACTTAACAGTGGTGCGTGAAGGGGCGCAGAAACCGCTACAGATCACCATCACCCGCGCCGTGATTAAGGTACGCAGCGTCAAACAGCGGCAGTTGGAGCCCGGCTATGGCTACCTGCGCCTGACCAACTTTCAGACCCACACCGCCGATGATCTCGCGCGTGCAGTGGCAACACTACGGGATGGCAGCGAGACGCCTCTAAAGGGGCTGGTACTCGATCTACGTAACAATCCCGGCGGTGTACTAGGTGCGGCGGTCGCTGTCTCCGACGCCTTCTTAGAGGAGGGGCTGATCGTCTACACCGAGGGGCGCAGTAACGACGCTGGACTACGCTTTAACGCCACGCCCGACGATCTGATTGATGGTGCACCGATGGTGGTACTAATCAATGGTGGCTCCGCTTCTGCCTCCGAGATTGTTGCCGGTGCGCTACAGGATCATCAGCGTGCTGTGATCATGGGGAGCCGCTCATTCGGAAAAGGTTCGGTACAGACCATCTTCCCGATGAACAACGACACCGCCGTTAAGCTCACCACCGCCCGCTACTACACCCCAGCCGGCCGCTCGATTCAGGCCGAGGGGATTATCCCTGATGTCGAAGTGGAGGCGTTAAAATTAGCCGCGGATGAGCCGAGCGAAGTGGAGCCGCTAAAGGAGGCGAACCTGAGCCGCCACCTAAGCAATGGCAATGGTAATGGTAATGGTAATGGCGATCGTGATAGCGATACGAGTCGCACTCCGGAGAGCGCGTCTGATAGCGATGATAGCGCTTCACTCGTCACCTCCGACTATGTACTACATGAGGCGCTGACGCTACTGAAGGGGCTCCATATCCTCAGTGCGCGCCGTTAAGCAGGATGACACAGGAGATCGCTATGGCTCGTGTATTGATTCCACTCGCTGCAGGCTGTGAAGAGTTAGAGGCGGTGACGCTGATTGATCTGCTAGTTCGTGCCGGCATTGAAGTGGTTACCGCCGGTTTAGAGCCGGGGCCGGTACGGGCATCGCGGGGAGTGACGCTACTCCCCGACACCACGCTCGAAGCGGTGGCAGATGAGGGATTCGATATGGTGGTGCTACCGGGTGGGCTACCGGGTGCCGACCACCTCAACGCCGATCCTCGCATCCACGCGCTACTACATCGCACCGCTGAGGCGGGTGGTTACACCGCCGCGATATGTGCCGCCCCGACCATACTTGCCGCCGCCGGTCTACTCGCCGGTCGCCGGGCGACCAGCTACCCCGGTTTTCTCGACCGATTAGCTCTCCCCGACACCACCACAGACGATAGCCGTGATGTGGTGGTCGATGGGCGCGTGATCACCTCGCGCGGTCCAGCAACCGCGATCCCGTTCGCGCTACAACTCATCGCGCTGCTAGCGGGCGAAGAGAAGCGCGACGAGGTGGCCGCACAGCTACTCTATCGAGCGGAGTAGAGAGTGATAGCTAGCGATACCGCCGCGGCGGCGCCCCTGCTGCGGCGCCATCGCTACCGGCTATTGACCTTCGATCTGGATGAGACACTCTGGCCCTGCATGCCGGTGATCGAGGCGGCTGAGGCGCAGCTCTACCACTGGCTACAGCGGGTCGCGCCGCGTCTCACCGCGACCCACACCACCACCACCCTACGCCAACAGCGCCAGCAACTCGCCCAGCAGCAGCCCGATATCGCACACGATGTCACGGCGCTACGCCACCGCTCATTAACACAACTGCTGCAGCAGTTTGGTTATCCGACTACCCTCGCCGATGAAGCGCAGCAGCGCTTTCAACGCGCCCGCAACCGGGTCGAACCCTTCGCTGATGTGATACCGGTACTACATCAACTGCGGCACCACCACACCCTCATCGCCCTCACCAATGGCAATGCTGAAGTGGCGCAGACCCCCCTAGCCGACTACTTCGACCACGCCTTTACCGCCGCCGCTGTCGGCGCGGCCAAACCGGCACCCAACCTGTTCCATGCGGCGATCACACAGGCTGGTGTCACCGCAGCGACCACCCTCCATATTGGAGATGATCCGGCACTCGATTGCGACGCCGCGCGTCAGATCGGCATCGATGCGGTCTGGGTCAACCGCCGCGGTCACGAATGGCCAAACACGCTTCCGCCGCCGCGCCACACCATAACCGAACTCCACGCCTTAGCTGCATGGCTGAGCTGATGCGCTCATCTCTCCTGAGTGATTGTCTCGATGAGATGTTTATCGTATCAGCGCCAGTCGGCGCGCATTGCGGTTAAGTTCACACAGCCAGATACCACCGATGCGGTTCGATAGGGGGCGCTGCTGCCCCTGTCGAAGCCCAGAACCTACCGGCGCCCGCGAAGCGGGGGGAGCACTCCGGCGGGTGTCGGCCGCGGGGAGGCGGCCGTCAAAGCCGTTTTAATCCAACCCCATCACCCCTTCAATATCGCCCGCATCGCCGCCAGATTAGCTCGCCCATGCGCCCGCTGCTCCTCCACTGAACGCTCAACACCAACCCCCTGCCACTTCACATCAGCCGCAGGTAACTCCTCAAGAAAACGGCTCGGCTGACAACGCACCCGCTCCCCCCCGCGC
>JGI10211J34971_10000661_pt1 | contig 28628 bp, 19 predicted proteins | sample Etolagsediment_FD_34971 | JGI IMG/M metagenome (IMG submission 34971)
ACTCCGTTTCCGCATACTCCTTCAGTTGGTTCATCCTCAGGTTCATCTCCAGGCTCGCCTTCCCCAGTTCCAGGGGGCTGCCCGTCTTCTGGGGGCTCTTCCGGAGGTGGCTGGTCCTGCGGCTCACATTTGCAGGTATTCTGGTTGCACAGATCGTTGGGGTTTGCGCAAGGCACTCCAACCTCGCACTCCTCCATAACCCCTGCAGAGTTTGGCCTTTGCACTATGCCATCACCGCACCAGGTATTGTTTCCATAATCCGGGATACAGAGGCAGAAATTGTTGCAGAAATCTGTCGGGTTCGGGCAGGAAACTCCTACTTCACATTCCTCAAACTGCCCCCAGGTGTTCGGCCACTGGATCACTCCATCACCGCACCAGTCAATATAGGCGTCCCATTCCTGGTCTTCCTTCATCAATGGGGAAACATCCGGGTTCCTGTCTTCCCCTGGAACATTCGCAACATCTATCGGCCTTACCGGCTCCCATGCAGCACCATCCCAGCGGCCAAAATAAATCTCGCTTGGGAGTGCTTTCTTTGTCCAGAAAACTGTAAGCCCGGTTATCCTGTCACCAATAAAGGTAAGTGCAGGCCTGAAATCTTCACCGGTTCCTGGCACAGGTGTAACCCCTCCTGAAGAGTAAAGGTCCTTGCTCCATTGAAGGTCCCTTCCCTTGATGAATACTGAGTATGGAACTCCGCCATATTCATACTCTGCATCAGGCATTTCTTCAGTTCCGTACATCAATGCAGTGCTCCATCCTGAAGGAGTCCAGGTAGAAGAATAAAGCTCTCCGTTTGTTGTTGGCCATACTGCAATTGCTTCCCTCTTCTTTCCTGCAGTTCCGAGCCCGATTCTTTCATCGGTAGGCACATTAGTGTCAAATGCCGCATTGTTTTTCTGACCGGGTATCTCCACTGCGGGCACCCAAGAACCGCTGTATCCTGATGCAAACGCCCTGGTGCCTGCTTCAGTTGATTCTGTCCAGAGGAGGAAGAATATTCCGCTTGTTGGGCTGAATGAAAGCTCAGGCAAGGAAACCTTTGTGTGTTCATCATCCACGGCTGTGGGTGTGCTCCAGGTCTTCCCGTCATAAGTAGAAGAGTATAGCATGGTAGTACCATCGGTATTCTTGTGCACCCATACTGAAACTGCATTTCCATCAAAGTCCATCGCAACCGCGGGATCTGAATCATATCCGCTCAGGGTTGCAACAGGCACGGGTTTTGTCCATGTATTTGATTTCCATACGGAATAATAGATGTCCGCAGACCCCCCTTCCTCATGGCTCCATACCGAGATTGCAGTATCAACGCCATCGGAATCGATGTATGGGTCGTGGTCATCCCCTCCAATATCAGCAATAAGAGCGGTAACCGGACCTGCTGGAGTATACCATGCCTTAGTATTGTCATTCCAGAGGGAGTACCTGATGTTCCAATCAGAATCGTCCTTCTGCTGCCATACTGCTATTGCGCCGGGGTCCAAATATTGTTCCACAACACATCCGGAGATTAACAGCAAACCCAAAACCAGAGAAAATACAATTAGTCTGGACATAAGGGGGTAATGCAAAAAAGGTTTAAAAACAGCACATACGCGCGCGTTCAGAGAGACGACGAGAGCATCTTGAGGTACTGCTTCGCATCATCTAAGGTGTCGCTGCCTGCTTTGGTTAATTTGTAGTATTTTCTTCTTCCCTTCTCATCGGATTTGATTAGTTTCTGGCCTTCCAGCATATGGAGAACAATGTAAACCATTACCCTGCTGCACTTGAACCCAAACCTTCGCTCCATTTCTTCTGGGAGCGTGTATGCATATGCTTCCCCGTCTTTTCTAATTATGGACATTATGGGAAGCCAGAGGTTCTCGGAAGTTAGGTGGCGCTTCAGGCGTTTGAATGGTTTTGTGGTTTTCTTCATGGAAACTCACCTATGCTTTCTTTCCTTTCTTTTTTCTTTGTTTTTCTGCCCAGTCTCCTGCCTGCTTCGCCCGTTTTTCCCGTGCTTTCTGGGCTTCTGCTGCTGCTTTTTCCTGAGCCTCAATGGCTTGCTTCGCCGCTTTCTGTCCAGCTTCTTCCCCAATCTTCTTAGCCTCTGCCTGCCTCGCATCTGCTTCCTTCTTCTCTTTAGCTTGCTTGACTAGCTGAACATTCCTCTTGTTCTCAGTTTTCTGCTGTTCTCTCAGCCTTTCGCGCTCGAGGTTTGCATCCATACGCTTCTCCCTGTAGGATTCCTGCCTTGCACCCGTAGCAGCCTTCTCTTTCTTGAGCATCTCCTGCTCCCTTTTCTTGAGGTTTTCCTGCCTTTTTGCAAGACTAGCTATTCTGTCCTGGGAAATTTTTGCTTCATCCTTGGGTTTAAATGGGGTGGGTGCTTTCTTGGGCTCTGGAACAGTCTGGTCCATAAATTTCTCTCTCCTCTTTTGTTCCGCTTTAACCCTCTTTGCTTCAGCACTCATCGCCTTCAAATCCACTGTTTTTTCTTCGGCTTTCATCTCTTTGTCCATCCTCATTGTCTTTCCATGTTTTTTGAGGTAATGATATTCTTCAAAGTAATTCGCATCAGTATAAAATTTGTCTGTTCTGCCTTCATACCCTTCAGTCCCCTCTTTCCTTCCTTCACGCAGGCCAGGCCTCTTTCCTTGAGCTTCAGAAGCCCATTTCTGTTCTGCAGTCTGTGTTGTATCATATTTGCCATTCCAGCTTTCCATGGGCTCTTCAAGCGCCGACCTCCGGTTCCCTTCTTCCCTTAAGTACCTATCCCCATCTCCGCTCTTGAACCATGCTCCTGCTTCGGCAGCATACTCCTTCGGGTCTCCCGGAGGTTTTCTCTCCTTCTCATGTAGTGCTCCAAGACCAGAATAATTATCCTGCATATGATCCAATACTAACGATTCTAATTTTCTTGGGTCCTTGGAATCAAATGCTTCTGCTACCTCTTCTCTTGCTTTTTGGGATGCTTGATAATACTCTTTGCTTCCAATGCCGCCTGTAAATTGTTTAAGCTGAGTCTCAATTAATTTCTCGCGTTTTGCAGGGTCCGGCTCTAATGATGCCATTCTTTCTGCGGTATACTTGGCTCTTGCAAATTCCTGTGAATCAATACCGTGTTTTCTCATGACGTGTTCGCCTAATCTGTTTTTAGCTTCTGCCCGAGCCTCTTCCCTTACAAATGCTGAAGGGTCAGGATGTGTTTTTGCATGCTCTGACTCCTTCCACTTCTTCACATCCCCTTCATTCATAAACGCTGAAGGGTCCTCCCGTTTCTCAAGCAGAGCAAGGGGAGAATCGTTCTTGGCCCACTCTCTTAACCCATAAATTTGATTTTTATCCATGAGGCCATACTCTTTGGCAAATGTTTCAAGTTTGTCCACCATATTGGGGTCCTCAGGATCACTACTGCCTTCAAGCCCATATACTGCATTTGTTTCCACTCGATTCCTGATTAATTCAAGTGCAAGGTTTCTATTCTCAGCAGCTTCAAGCGCAACGGCAGGATTCCCATCGGTTTCCGAATTTCCATAATGGGCCACAAGGTCTACTGTCTCCTGCATTGCAGAACCATCCGGGAAATCCGTTCTTTTTGCTCCACCCGAAGGGAGCACCGAAGCCTTAGTAACCTCCAAAACATTATTCAGTGCAGTAAAGCCTGAATCAATAAGTTTCCCTGCAAGGAGGCTCTTTTGAGGCCCATTTCCAATATCCATCATCTGGTCGAATGCAGATGAGGTTGCAGAGCCGCACATTGCAAGATACAGTGCATCTTGTGCATTGCTGATTCTCCCCCTAACATCTTCAGCAGAGGAAAGATTCTCATTCTGAAAAACAACCAGTGCTTCGGCAAGATTGCCTATTTTTTCTTTTTCAATCTGGCCGGTTGTTGGGTCAATATGCAGTCCCACAAGCGCATCTCCCATTGCTGCCTGGGATTCTGGTGTTTCCCCATTAAGTACCAAGGCTGCTACTGCCGCCTCCTGGTTAGTAAGTTTGCCTGCTTTTACCTGTTCAATTATATATTGTTCATATGCTGGAAGCACGCCTATTCCCCCTTTGTCTTCTGCAGCAACAATCAAAATTCCCAGCTGTTCGGGTTTAAGGTTCTTATCTTTCATTGCTGCCTGGAGCTCTTTTGCAGAAATTCCTGTTTTTCCATCAGTATCATATCTATTCAATGTACCTTGAGCAGCCGCTCCCCATTCCCCAGAGGCAATGTTTTCAGCTGCTTCTTTTCTCTGCTCATCGGCAAACTCCTGTGCTGAATCTTGTGCTTTTTCAGTTGCAACCGGAGCAGCAAGCATTGCCGCAGTGGCAAAAACTATCTCGTCCTCCCCCAAGAGCTTACCAAGAAATTCTGCCTTTTTCTTCATGCCATCAGCATCGGTTGTGAACTCTATTGTTTTTGTTTCCCCGTCTTGCGTATATGTAATTATATTCCCTTCTGGATTTGTTTTAATATTATAACTATCAAGCTGAGCCCGCATACGTCTTGAAATTGTGCCTGCCCCTGCTTTCTCAATTGCTCCTGAGAGTATATTAACTAGCCCCGCAAAGCCCAGAGCCTGGTTCCCAGCCACGATAACCCCTAATGGACTAAGCATCTGGGACATCCTGGTCACAGTAGCCATGCCAACCATCAAAGTCGCCCCTGCAACCCCAATTGTAATTGCCCCCATTGTGGTTTTTGCACCTTTGGAGAGTTTCCCAAATGTAGAGCCTGCTTTTGATAATGGGCCTGCACCTCCTCCAAGCACTGCTCCTGTTCTCTGGTCAACAATTTTACCTCCGCCTTTTAGCGCTTTGCCCTTCGCTAAATTAGTCATATAAGTAAATTGCCCAAAACCAGTATTCTTAAGTGCTTTACCAACTGTTCCACGCTCGGTTTTGGCAGTCATCCCCTTACCAAGTTTAGTTCTTCTGGTTGCATCCTTCGCAAATCCAACGCCCCCTGAAACACTCTGAGTGAGCTTATTCAATATTCCGTGAATGTTCCAGGTGCGCCCGCGGGCACGAATCATCTTCCCGGTTCCGCGCTTGAATCTGGGGGTATAAAATGAAAATGCGGCAAATGGGTTTCTTCCGCTTGCAAACATTCCTGCAGCCAAAAGCCCAAATATCACTAAAACAGGAAGGCAGAATGCAAAGGAAAAGCCGCTGACCACATCCGGCACAGGAGGAGGGATATACAACTCATCAATAACCGGATAAAGTGGAATAAATTCTCCTTCAACTGTAGCATTTTGCGGCCAGCTTGAAGCATACTGCTCATAACCCGGGCAGATGGAAACAAGGTCGTAAGAAGTTAAAGATGGCTCTCCGAGGCAAGTGGGAATCAGGCACCCTCCTTCTTCCAGGTCCGGGCAGCAAAAAGTAAACCTTAGTGTGCATCCCTGCTCAGCGCAAAGTGCAAACTGTTCATAATCAAGCACTGCCTCCCCATCCGCATCGCTCTTTAGCCTGCAGAATTCGGATGAACCTCCACCATAAATCACTTTAACAAAGAGTGTTGCATCTTCAACCGCGAGCCTTCCATCATCCTGGGTCTCTACGAAAATTGTGGCAGTTGCATTGGTTTTCTCGACATCATTTCCCAGAAACATTCCAGGGTAGAGCGCATCAGGGGCAGGGCAGCCATCACACACATCCCCCAGATAATACAGTTGCATTCCTTTTCCAGGCAGAAAAACCGTAGGAGACTCTGGCACAAGACCCGGAACACTGGAACTGGCCGAAGAGGAGTCTGAAGGGGAAATCGGAAAGCTAATGGAAAACAAAAACAAAATTGAAACTGCCGCAAACAAGAAAATTTTCCATTTTTTGTTTTTGTTTCCCATCTTAATCACCTACTCAATGATAACTGGTGGCGCGCAATATGCATCAGTCCCATCCCCCTCACAATAATAATCTGACCCCAAATGGTAATAAGATGTGCAGATAGTGTCTCCAGATATCTCTAGTTCCATGGCCCCCTCTTCTATAGAGAATACTGTAATTGTTACCGGAGACCCACATGGATAATAGCACTCCCCACCACTGCAATATGCCGGAGAAGGCCCGCAATCAGTATCACTAATGCATCCAGTAATTTCCCCTAGGCATAAGCCATCTATACAATTTTGAACAGGTGGACAATCCAGTGAACTTGTACATTCAATCGTACAGTCTCCTGAGGAGGCAGACACTATATTGCAGAATGACCCGGGCAGGCAATCAGCATCATTAGAACAGAAGACGCTGCACTGCCCCCACTCGTTACAATAGCTGGGGAATGTACAATCAGTATGAGAAGTGCAGGCTGGAGGAAGACCGCCCCCACAAGGAGGATTTTGCCCAAGATCAATTACCCACAATCCATCTCCTTTGGAGATGGTGCACTCCATAGCGTAATCACTTACCGGAGGAGTATATCCGCAGAATTCTCCAACTCCCTCTACGGGGTCACAGCGGACAGAAGTATTTCCATCCAAAGAGAAAACAGCCGGAGTTGCAAGGTAAGAATTGCTCTTTAGGATTCTAAATGAAAGGTTTATTCCCTCAGTGCCAAAGCATGGCACTTTAGGTGCAATTATTGAAGCAATCACATCTTTATAGAGTCCAGGATTTTCCACAATATCTTCGCCTTCATATGAAACATGTTCAACCGTGCCATCATTATGCTTTATTGTGCAATCTACCGTGGAGGCTTCGACCTCAGATTCATCCATGCATGAATCAGCAGTCAGGCACATCTCCTGCCATTTCACATTGCTGCCCTCAACATACCCCATGCAAAGTGGCCCATCAAGTGAGCCCATAAAATGCCCATTGCACATCCAGCTTGGGTCAGCTGCTGTGCATGGCTCACAGGGACATACTGGAGTTATTGGAACTTCGTTGTATAATGTTTGGAAGGCATATCCTGCAAAGTTTCGGGATGCTGCAAAAACACCACTGTAGAAGTTGCCCCTATACCCTGCAATAGAATCCTTGAGTTCAAAACGGACTCCTGTTGCATCGGTTGTAGTACTCTCCCAGTCCCCATAAATCACACCAACTATCCCGCTTTTTGCAAGGAACTTTGAATTTGTGCCTAAATAAGCCATAAACTCTCCCGCAGTCCCTTCAGTCCAGCAACTTCCGCTGCGGTCGATTATCAGGTCGCTTATGAGCACCGGTCGGGTGTATCTCTGGAGGGAATTGGTTCCTATTTGAGATAGGTTTAGGAGAATTGCATCATATCGCTCTGCTCCGCTTAGTGAACAATATGAATCGCCATCCTGAAGAACGACTTTTGTAGAAATTACATCAACAAGCTCAAGAGTTGAAGTTTTGCAGGAAATCCCCGAATCATCACAGTGGAGGGTGATTGAGGGGTCTTCAATAATCTGACCGGTAGAAGCATTTCCATACCCAAGAACCTGGGCAATCTGGGAAAACCTGGCTATATTGTCAAATTGGTCTGCCCCAGAAGAATCATCATAGCCAATTGCAATAGAATTCATGCAATTTGGGCAGAGAACCCGAACAGCTATCCCCCTGTGCTTGATATCTGAATGGAAATTCAGGTAACAGTCTGCATCCATAGGGTCGCAGGAACCTATACTTGCAGTAAAATCATCAATCTGGCTTCCAATAATCTTGCTAACTAACACCATTCCGCCTTCATTGAAGAGGGTATTGGCAAGGAAGCTTCCGCGCAGGTAATAATAATCTCCTTCCTTTATATCATCTTCAAAAACAATAAAAAGCTCTGGGCGCTGAAGAAACATATCCCTCATGTGGGCAGTTGTGCTCCAATCAAATTCGTCCCCATCCACCTTGAGAACAAGAAGATCAGTATCTTCATCTGAACCCGATTCAAGGTGTGTTGCCCAAAGGTCTGAATCATCTGCAAAAATAACCGGCTGGACATTTCTGAGCATTAATTCTTCGAGCTTTTGGTTTATATAAAATGCATTTGGAAGCACATACGGAAGCCCGCGATAGGGATTAGGAGCTTCACTCTCATCTATTGCCCAGTCTATTCCGTTTGGATAAATGCATGTAGGGGGGTCAGTGCTCCAGTCGTTGCTTCCATACTCATAACTTACAAATCCGCCAACTTCATATGGAGCCAACTGGAAGAAACGCCAATCATAGAGCCCTGAGCCATGGGTCGTTGTTCCATCCTCAATGCTATAATCAGGATGAGGTGTATGCACTACCATGTCCGGGCAATATACATTATAATAATTGTCTACTGCATCACCATAGATGGGTTCCTCATCATCAGGGAGCGCAACCAGATGCTCTTTTGCCATTGTAAGGTAACCGCAGCCCTCACACATTCCATAGGTTTTAAGCTCAAGGTCATCTCCTTTTGTATTTATGAGGCACTCTCCGAAAGCCATCCTGCCAAGATTTTCCTCAAGAGTTTTTTCGTATGAAGTCTGCCAGGTAAGATTAGTAATGACGTGGGGGGTTACGACCAGAATTGCAAGGGACTCTGCAACACAAACATCAGCATCGCTCATTGCTTTTCTTCCGCCTGAAGCCCATTGGTAGCAGAATGCCTTTTGATATTGGACCTCGGTGCTCTCGTCCTCTGCCAGGTTATCAATTGCTTTACAAACATCGTATCCCGCAGGTTCAATTGGGCTAAACTCAGGGTTGCGGTTCTTCACATACTCCCAACTCGTTCCATGATGAACAAAACCTGTTGGAAGGTCGTACGTATCCTGGGCGCTCCTGCTAAAGCAAAGGGCGGTTGTTACAAGATATTTAGAGGAGTAACTATGACCATCAATGCACCTATCCAGCATCTCCGGCCAGAACATTCTGTCCTGATCTATAAAATTGCCTCCTATGCAAATTGACTGTTCATTTGGACTACATTCGATATTAGAATATGGAACGCACCCCATCACATACACATCATTAGGCAGGTGTTCTCCCCAATACTCACCATCAAGGCTGTTAATCATATATGCTTGGAGAATTGTATTTGAATCTACATGAGGGTACACACAATCGTCATAAGTCAGACCAGTTGCATCTTCACTCACATAATACGTATCTCCACCCATGGAAAATGATGTTCCTGTGTTGCACCAATCACCTGCGACCCACTGCGAAGCATCACAACCATATGTAGCATCTCCAATTCCTTCGGGCCACCCATAAAGAAACTCGGCGCCGCAGCCGGCATCATTATTGACATACCGGGGCTCATACACCATTCCTGCTGAAGTGGGATTAATTACCTCCTTTAAAAAGCTGCATCGCTTTTTCGGAGTAGAAGACCCAAGTAAAAAATCATCTTTGTCTCTTTTTTCATATGTAGGGAGTGATGCCTGCAGAGGATTGCCATATTCATCCTCCCCCCCATCATAAATGCGGTCCGTAATCCCCCCTACGGAAAAGATAAGAACAGGCATTATCCCTCCCTCTTCACCTACTGGGAGTACTTCTACTGTAGCCAAAGAAGGAAGAGTTACAAACTCGTCTGCTTCTGCATCTCCACCTGCAGCATTATCATCTCCAGGGGTATCATAATATGAAACAGCTGCAGCAATAGGAAGGGATGCTTCAACATCATAATAATCGTCTTCGGGCTGATCCCAGGAAGGTGTCGTGTATGCCCGCGTTCCCTTGCATACGACTCCGTGGGTTTCCAGAGTGCAGTCACAATTAACTTCGTGCCCTACTGTATCTATACAGGCTCCCCTGGAATAATCAAATGTATTGCAAAAACCCGATATGCAGTCGGTTCCGACTGAACACTCAAACTCAGCGCCTCCGGCTTTGCTTCCGTTCATGAGAACATGCTCACCCTCCAGAATTTGCCTGTTGTAGATTGAATGATGCGTGAGGAGCCATGGGTAGATTTGGTGGGGGTCATTCTCAATAGTGGTAAAGACGGTGCTCGAGCGTTCATCATCATCGTCTGTCCAGTCAAAATAGAATGGAAGGAATCTGCGCCCTTCATCCTCATTGGTATATGTGTTCTCCGCATAATAATCAGTTGATGTAAGAGACTCATATATCATGGGAAATGTTTCTTCATCAATCAGATTGGGAGCATGTTTTGCAAGAAATGCCAGAAGTACAAGGTCTCCGGCTTCACTGTTAAAGGACATTCCATTGTATCCAAAAGTGGCTCCGTAGAGGGTAGTCCCATAGGGGTATTCATCCCTGTACTCCGCTCCGGAATAGGAAGTGCTGAGGGGTTCTACTACGCCTCGGTAAGTTTGTATCTGGCCTCCCCCCGGAGGAGTCGCCTTCGTGGAAACATAATCATAACTGTTCCCTAAAATTGCCTTGTCTAATCCATATGCAAATGGGTTCCCAGTCAGCTCACCTTCATCATTTCTGGTTGTGTATGCCTTGAACCCATCTATCTCAGGAGCGTATCCATATTCACTAAGTGCACATCTTGCTGCACAATCAGAAAACTGATGTGAATATATTGACTCATCTGTGCTGCAAATCCATTCATAATATTCGCAGTTTTCCCCCAGACCCCCATGGTCACAGAGCCTCGTCCCATCAGCATTCATATTGGGAATTGCATACAAAACGTAACGGTCCACTTCTCCAACAGGATTCAGGGCGCACGCACGGTCTGAAAGGGGAAAATAATACTGTGCATCCTCAAAATCTTCAAATGAATTCCCTACTCCAAACCTGAGTGTATTGAGGGTAAGGGAATCAGAATTTTCAATGTGCCGCAAAAACAGGGGTGTGATGTTTTTCAGTGCACACTCTGCACCCAAAAGCCCGGAGGGGCGTGGAGGCACAGTGCTTTCCTCATCTTCACTCTCCTCCTCTTCGAATGGATATGCTGATTCTCCTGAAACCGAAGCTGGAAGGGGACGGGGGTCGAACCTAAATGAGCCGCAAAAAATGCCCGCACATGTAGTGTTGCATTGCACTTCTTCAAGCCTTGGGCAGATCGGAACAGTAGTTTCATAAAGAACATTGCCTTCGCTGTCTTCTGCATAAACATTGCAAACCCATTCCTCCTCATCACATCCCTCAGGAGTAAGTTCCCAAACCAATGGGGCTCCTGTTTCCGGGTCAAGGCCACCATCACAAATTGGGGTTTCATTGGTGGCATTAGCATACATGCAACAGGGCTCATACTGGGGGGCGCTGCACCCCATCAAAAACAAAGCAACGAGTGTTATCCCAACAATAAATAAAATGTTCTTCATCATACCAGCCTCCCGACCATCGCCATAAATGGCGCAGTGTCTCCACCCAAAATTGTTGTGGCAAATCTCATAAATGTGAGTGCAATAGCAAAACCTACCATGCTACTGTATAACAAATGCGTAAATATGCCTGATAAGAAAGATGAAAGGTTAGATGACATTGTCAAGGCAAGGGTTTGCGAAGTTATGCTGTTTTGCGAAGTAGCTGCTGAGCCAAAGGAAAAGCTCCCAAACATTGGAAGGTTACACATTCCCGAAACAATAATTTCCGGCATCTCGGGCACAGAAGAAGTCGCTGCATAGCTGGTGTCCATTATGAATACGATTGTAGGGTAGATAAAATAAAATGCAATTGCAATAGAGATGAAAAATGCCCCGATGCCTCTTGTGAAATGGAAGGTCCGCAATACCAGCCCGAGAGGGAGGAAAAATTGCAGCATATTCTCCTGGATATATTTGAGCAGGTACATCTTTGCAGTAAGGAAAAACATTAGTTCTGTGCACACATGGGCAATATACTGGAGTGTTTCTGCCTCTTTGTGTATCTCGCCAACCATTGAACCCATATATATCGGGAAGCCAAACAGGGTCATTGTAAGCGAATATCTCATTTCTGCACTATGTGCAGCACCATAAGCATACTGGTACATGCTATTTGTAACGTCCAGCATTTCTGAAGTCCTGCACATGTCAGCACGGATTGGATCAAAAATTTGCTCACCCTGGCAGGTAACCATGCCTCCAAAGAATTGGCTTATCATATCGAATGCACCGATTAACAGGCCGATTAAGGCAATAATCATAATTGCAGTTGCAGCAACCTGGAGCATCTCGCTCAATGCATACCTCTGAAGCCCTCGTGCCCCAATCGCATAGCCTATTGCATAGACCATTCCAAAAATAAGAATCGAAATGAATACTGCAAAAATTGAGATTGAAAACCATCCCCAATTATCAAAATCACCCCAAGTTTCATCTACAAACTTGCTTTGGCCGCTTTCTTCAGAAGAAAAGATGTACTCCACCTTCTCTGCCCCGGTAGTCTCTTCATCATAAGTAAAATCCTCGCCAAAGGAGGCATACGTGATTGAAACTAAAAGCAACAGTGCAACTAGGGCAAGCGGGAATTTTAGGTGCCTCCCGAACTTTTTGGTTTCTTCTGTCTTTTTCATTGCTCCACCTACACTATCTGCACTAATCTGCTCAGATCCACATCTGCACCCATCACTCTTCCAAATGCCCTTGCAGCCGCACTTATTGCCAGTATGTTAAAAGTGAAAAGGAATGTAGATACAAGGAAGGATGCAGAGCAGAGAATTATAATAGATTGCACTACTGGAAATACATCAGTAAAATACCAATCTCCATACATAAAGTAAACTTCCCCATATGAAAGATTGCCTGGATTTGCCTCAACTTCTGAAACAAAACCAGTAACGTCTGCCCATGTGCCCCCTTCAAGGTCTGCAAGATTTGCCTCTGGGAGTATTGCCCAAGGATTCCAAAATGAAGATTCTGCAAAGAGAAGGAATGGGTACACTATAAAGAGAGCAAGGCAGATTGCTAAAAGCCCTCCTCCAAACTGCCTGGTAAACGGAAGGGCGCGCAGAACAATGGCAACGGGCAGATAAACTGCAAGAAGCCCCTCACGTATGAATTCAAGGAAAAATAGTTGGGCAAGAACGGTAAGATAAGCTGCACTTGAAGTGTATAAAAGTAGGTTCATTGCCTGCATCAGAGAACTTGCTCCGCCCAACGGGCGGAAACTTACTCCATTCTGCCCCATAAGGCAAAAAAGCCACCCTGGTATGCAGGGTTGTTTGGTATATTTAGAATACTCATCAAATGCACCCATTGCAGTGGACGCTCCGCGCACAGCATAATGGTCAAAATAAGCAACGTTTTTCAGGTATTTGGAAGAAGTTTCAAAAACATTATCACTTGCATCTATTGATGGATGGCTATATTGCAGGCTCTCAGGCGCAAGGGAAGCTATCCATCCTGCATCCGCTATAAACCCGCCTGAAGAGGAATTTAATCCCATAATCCCAACCAGGAACAGAATCAGGAAAACAAGAATAACGCTTACAAAAACCTGAAAGATTTCGGTCTTTACCCACACAGTAAAGCGGGAATTATGGAGCAGAGTGCCCAATGCATAAACTATTCCCATGAATACCATTGTGACGCCTGCAGCAAGAAGGGCCAGAGAATACATATCATCAAAACCTACTGCCATATTCCCACCTCATGAAATCCTCGCAAGTCCAGAGATGTCCACCTCTGCGCCAAATATTTTGGCAAGTCCGCGTACTGCTGAAAGAGTTATCAGCAGGTTAAGCATTGTGGTAAATAGTCCTCCTACAAAAAAGTAATACAACAATGGCTCTATCATGCTATCATTCAATACATTGTTTACTTGCTTTGTCGTATATGAGGGTTTCATATCAAAGGGATTGCAGTCTCCTTCTACTTCCCACCCTCCTGCATCATAATCAGATGAAGGGGCAGAAATGCTTGGGTACTCCGGGTCATCTATCCCAGGCATATCCGCCATTCCTTTTGTAACTAAAACCGCACCTGGATAAACAAAATAAAATGCAATTGCAATTGCAATTAAGAAACCTCCTGCCCCACGTGTAAACTGGAAGCATCTTAGGAATATTCCTAGCGGAAGAAGCACCGGGAAAAAGAATGACTGTGCAAGGCCCAAAAGCATGGTCTGGGAATTCTGCACAAGAAGGGCAGAAACCATAACATTAGTTGCAAAAACCATAGAAGAAAATGGAATCTGGATTCCCATGCATCCGGGATAAGAGAGGGTAGTGCCCAAAAATCGACAGGTGCCTGAAAGGGAGGCAAGAGTGCCCAATGGCATCGTAACATCATTACTGAGGATCTCAATCTGGTCCCACTGGTAGTCTGCAACTCCCTGGCTTACAATCTGTGCGGCCTCGATAAGTGTCCCGGGAGTAAAACCAGTTGCATGGAATGTTTCTGCCATGGGCCCGCTCACATAAGTATCCAAGGTTAATTGTATCGTAGTAAATAGCACTATGAATATCAGGACCACTGCAACCTGATAAATTTCCTGTGTTGCAAGGAGGCGCATTTCCCTTGAATCCACTAAATAACTGAACATGTACAAGATAAGGAGCACCATCAAAGCCGTGAATACTGCAATAAATGCAAGAACCTGCCACCCAATTTCCCCATCTGCTGCAAAGGAAAGGGAAAACAGCACCAGCAACATCAGCAATCTCTTCATTTGAAGAACCTCGTCATGCCGGAAATGTCAATTCCGCCTCCTATCATTGGAGAGAGAGTCCGCATAAACATAAAAGTAATTACTAAACATAATAATGGAAGGATGAGGGAGGGAACTATGATTGCGGAAATTGATTTCATTTCCGCAGGGCCTGCGAATCCTCCCACAGTACTGCTCATGCTGCCCTGGTCACTTTTTACTGTAGAACTTTGCGGCATTCCACAAAGACGTGGGCAGTCTATATGCACCGGAGGCAAGGAAGTAAAGCCCCTATCCAATACATAATTGCACCCTGAGCAATACGAAGGATTTTCAAAAACAATATCCGGAATAATCATTACGCAAGTCTTTTCAGCTGCAGCAACCTGTCCGCTTAAGCTGGTTGCCTGGAAAGCTTCATTCCATATCTCAGATGGAGTGCCATCCATTACCATGGGTTCACATTGGCTACACCCGAAGCCCACTTCTTCTCCATCCCTGGTAATCCATCTGCATTCATTTGGGCATCCCAGGTCCCACTCAATCGTATTGCCCACTTTGACATCTTCGTAGTCTAAATATTTCACGAGAATTTCGGATGTGTTATAATCATCATACACTTCCGGAACCCAGGCTATTTTGCACGTTGCGATACTTAGGGGGCCAAGTGTCCCCAATTCCCAGAACGATAGTGTTGTGTGGCATACATTTGCCAATTTGTCAGTAAAGGATGGGCCGGTATATCCATCCTCTGCCATTATGCCGTCAACTTCATTCGGATTCTCTTCCAACTCCTCAGTCAGCACAAATCCATAACCCACATCACACCCTTCTTTCTTGAGCCCTATAAGGGGTCTGCATGTTTCCGGGCATCCTTCAAAATCATAATCCTTTAATCCGCTCAGCTTGGGGTCGCTTCGGTCCACAAATTTAATCTCAAAACATTCCTCGGGCACATGCCCCCTGCACATAAACTCAGTGCGCGGGGATGCACAGGTCGGGTCAAGATTAGGGTAAGGAATCGTTCTGCAGATTTGTGGGCAAATTTCATTGTATTGCCCGCAGGACACAATTGTTGTTGTGCCTGTAGATATTTCTGTTTCAGGGTTAGGCTCGCAGACTTCTTGTTCTACCAAAACCATCTCCATAACAGGGGGATCGTCATTGCTCCATTCAGGTACTAGAATCTCTTCCATGTGGCAAACTTCACCGCTTAGGAATTGAGCTACCCTCAGGTCATGCTGCTCCTCTGTTTCTTCGGATTCCTGAGGAATCAACTTGGCAGTTGCTACCCACGTATATCCCTCTCCGCTACTTTTATTGTATGCGGCAGGGGGCAATTTCATGCAGGAATATGTGCAAAACTCCCCTCCAGGCATCGCTCCTGAGCCTGCGGACCCATAAACTGTTGCTTTTACTGTATACATCGCAATTGCATATGATGCCGGAAAAACAAGTATGAACGCGATTCCAAAGGCCATGAGCTGGCCTCCAAGCTTTCGCGTGACAAAAAAGGAGCGGAAGATTATCCCCAGCATAAGAGCCATCGGGGCAAGAGTAAGGGAAATATTGTTTATCAGGAAATTCTGGAAGATAAGGGCATCACGAAGAGTCATCAGAAATTGAAGCTCCTGCATAATCATGTTCACTGTAATTAGTTCTTCCCCTACAGGCTTCCAGCTTATTGTATAATACAATGCAATCCAGTGCTGTACTCCGGCTCCCATTGTAAGGGTTGCAAGCTTGCCCGCGTTTACTGCATTGTCCTGCAAATCTTCGTATACTCCTTCAGTTTTCGCAAGATACGAATTTATGTATTCCTTGGCAACCAGTGCAGGGCAAAAGTCCTTTGACTCTGAACAAACATCAGAAAATTCCCCGCTCTCGTAAAGGAAGGCGTGCGTAGTAAATTCCGCAAAAACCAGTATTGTAAGCACAAAAACAACTATGAGAACCGTAGAGAACGCCTCTCCCAGTTCAACATCTGCCCATGCGCGCAATTCCGGGATATTAAGTGCAGTAGATACTGGATATGAAAGCGCAATCAACCCTATGGAAATCATAAGGAAGATGATGCAAAAGAATCTCCATTCCTGAACAACAAAACCAAGAACAGAGCTTGATTCTGCCTCTGCTTCAGCCCCAAGAATTTCGCTTTCATACTCTGAATCCGAGGGGGTGGTGCATCCTGCAAAGAACAATAAGGCAAAAATCAAAACAAAAAAGCCCAAGTACACTGGCGCCTTTGGCTTCGCTGCAGCAGAGTGTACCTTGGAGTTCATGGAAGCACCTTCATAGCTTTAACCATAGCACCCGCCCCTGTAATCGTAACTACAAGTGCAAGGTTTGGCAGGAATACTGTCTGGAATAGATATGAAGCTATTGTGCCCCATCCGGTAGTGGATTGGCAAGGTCCCACTGCTTTTTCACTGGCACTATCACATATCGGAGTAACATCCAGTGCCGAGGAATTAATCGCATATGCAAATGGCAAAATTACCAAAAGCGTGAAACCTATTGCCAAAACTATATTCCCTGCTTCCCGCAAAAAGGGAAGGGCGCGCAATAAAAGTCCGAACGGGATAAGAATTGGAAAAACAAAATCCCGCACCATTTGAAGAACAAAGTACTGTACTCCCGCGGAAACATATCCAACTGTCACCATATCAGTAAGTATCTCAAACTGGCGGGAAAATGCATTGTGGTATGCTCCTTGGAAAGCGGTTTCTCCCCCAACAAATGGAGCATAATAACCTATTAATGTGGCACCTTTAAATTTCTCATCAATAGATGACCGGTAAAGGTCTTTTAGGAGGCTCTTCCCATTTGTCCTGAGCTGGTTCATGTAATTAAGCGAATCCGTGAGCGGGTCAGTAGGCGAATCCAAAAATAACTGCAAAAATCCACATGTCCCTTCCATCAGGGAAAATATCCCAATTATAAGAAGCACAGTGATTAAAAGCTGGACAAGGGAATCCTTGCTAAACATCAATAGTTTGGCACTATTCGTCATCTTCCCAATCATGTATGCAAGAGCAGTTACTACAAGTGAAAACATCAGGGCGACCATCACCAGATCCATGGCCAGCTCAATGGTATTCTGCATTTCGGGGTCCTCGAGATTAAGGCTGCATGTTGCAAAGGAAAGTGAACTCAGCACCAGCAGGAATATTACGTTTTTCATCTAAACAAACCTCGAGAGCCCATACAGGACATAATCGCCTCCAAGCGCAGCAGATATTGCTCTTACTCCCCCAAATGTGATGAACACAATAATAAAGAATGAAACTAGGGAAAATCCTGTAACCTCTGTAACTGCAGGAAGCAGGACATAGGGAATGTCTGAAAAGCCGGCATCAGCACTATCGGACATAAGGTCTCCTACCATCGAAGGAACGATGATTGTGGCAAAGGCAAGCTCTGCATAAAACATTATTTTGGGCCATAAATTCAGTATAAAATCAATAAATGCCTCAAGAAAACAGCCGGCATAAGCTGGGGGGGCGCACATAAGCATCTTAATCAGCCCATAAATCAGTCCCCAAATCAGCTCACCCAATTCAGTAAATACCCTCAGTACACTGTTCTTGCATACTCCTTTCAAAATTATTTTGGAAACATCCAGTATGTTGCTGGAGGGGCCTATGTCTTCCACTTTAAAGGAGGTGTCCACCACCTCACCCAGTGGGCCATTCATATACTGGAAACCTGCCTCTGTCCCGGAAGTTGATGCGACAGAATAGAATTCGCCCACTATCATCAGGGAAAGGGGAAGCACAAACAATGCTCCCAAAGAAAGCGCAATCATGGTATTTCCTATGTTACGCGTAAACGGCAGGATTCGAAAGGCTAATGCAATCGGAAGCAGGAATCCTGCCCCAACTTTGTCCAAATAATCAAGGAATACCTGGATCAACTTTAGTGTGAGTATCTGGATTGTAAGATTGCTTGCTGCAACTGAGAGAGGGCCAAGAAGGATGCTCACCCCATAATACGGGCTGTTTCCCTGGCTAAAATACACCCACCATGCAGGAACCATCACTGTAAAATAGCTGGTTCCCTGGAGGATCCCCACTGAAAGATATGCATCTGCAACCTTGCCATAAAGGAGTTCCATATACTCCAAAAGAGGGTCCAAGGATGTTGCTCCTAACTCGACAAGAGATTCCTGGCCACTCTGCAAAAAGATTGCAGAAACCATTGTATTTGTTCCAAAAACTGCAGACCAGATGATAACTACCAGGATTACGGAAGCAATCAGTTGGATAAATTGCGTTTTTGACCAGGCCATGAGTTCTGGGCTCTCAAAGGACTTTGCCAACATTGAAGAAAACGAGATTATTAGCACTGAAATCAATGCCACTAGTGCCAAAAATCCCAAACCCAGTTCAGGAACTTCTATTATTGGTTCAGGGCCGGCAGCGAAGGATAAGGATAGCATTACCAAGAATAATGCAATAATAACTCCTACCCGCATGCCTCAAATTAGAAGATAAACTATATAAATCATTACTAATGAAGTGAATACATGAAATCAACTCTGGTTTTTCTGGTTGCATTGGGATTGCTTTTTAGCCCGGCTTTTGCGGGTGGTGATGATGATTACAGCGGGTTTAGGCTGAAGGATACTACTCCTTCTGGAAGTGAGTATAGCCCCATAATCATGTGGAACTGTGATTGGGATGAGGAAAAAGGTTTCCAGATGCATGCAGAGATGGACCTTGAAACCCCATTCGAAGAGAACAAGGATGTTGAGATTTATGCTTACAAGCCCAGCACGAACGAGTGGTCCCTGGTACATACCTGCATAAATGTAGACAGTGACGGGAAAGAATGCGATTTCTACTTCCCGGTGGTATGGGGAATGAGTGAATCAGAAGAGAGGGGATATGTTGATTTGCTTAGGGTTGAGCTGACTGATGGAGAGGATGTTTATTCTAAAACTTTCAATTTCTACGTATCCCATACGCGCACGAATAGGGAAGACGTAATTTATGAAAAAATAGATGAATTTGAAACAATGCTTGCAGGATGCCCCGCAAAAGAAGCAGAATTCTCAGGGATTGTGTCTGAAGCAATGGCCCTTGGGGCTGAATGCCAACTGGATGATTCAAGAACCATTGTTACAAATGCGATTAATGAGCTCAAAGCCTACCAGGCAGCAGGGGAATGCGAAGTTGTAACCGAGCAGCCTGATGCTCCAAAGGAAAGCATTCCTTCTGAAGTTACAAAGCCGGGAACAGAGCCGGAAGAGGCTCCTGCTGCTGAGCCTGTAGATACTGCACCCAGCACAGCTGCCCCAGCAACTCCATCAACTGAAGAAGGGGGCTCAGCATGCCCGGTTGGGCTTGTGCTCCTGCTTGCAGCACTTGCAGGGTTCATAAGGAGAGAATAGATGGGGATTCTGGACATCCTGTTTGGTAAAAAAAAGGGCACGAAAACCCTTGCCTCAAAGGATTTCAAGTGCCCCAACTGCGGGGCACCCGTAAAGCTGGACTGGGAGCGCTGCCATAAGTGCGGAACCCGCATAAAGAGCATGTTCAGGAAGAAATGCCCCAAGTGCAAGGCTATGAACGAGCTGGATGCAAAGATTTGCAAGGAATGCGGGTATGATTTTGAAGCGGAAATCCGGGCAGCAAAAAAAACCAAATGGAAATGCCCGAGATGCGGATATGAAATGAGCGCGTACATGTCACGATGCCCGGTATGCGGAGTTAGGTTCGGATGAAGACAGGATTCAAGAGCGAGCTGATGGAAACCGATGCGGGGCCAAAACAGGAAAAGAAGAAAAAATTCCATTCCCCCACAGATGTGGAGAACATTGAGGTAAAGAAGCTGGATGAGGATGATGTGGAAGAAGCTTCAAGAGTGATGCGCAAGTGCCTCTTCACAGTTACGGATGAGGAAATAGGAGGGATAGTAAAGAAGGGGATGAGCTATGGGGGGTTCGTAGACAGAATTCTTGTTGCTGTTGCGCTTTCCTGGGGAGTAAGGTTTAACCCGGAAAGCTGGGAGTTTGAAGATGGGGAAGAAAACGCGGTGTTCCTGGAGGATGATGCCCTGCTGCTTGCATACGAAGGAAGGGGGATAAGGGAACTGCTTATTGAGAAGAGGGAGGAAGAGGGGAAGAAAAAGGGATTTGCATATGCTGTTGCAATTACCTCCCCGATTAATCCGGATGATGCAAAAGTAGGGGATGTTGTGCAGCAGAGGGGAAACAAAACAGAAAAGGCATTGCTTAAACGTGGCTACACGTTCTCAAAAACAAGGAACGGAGTAGTTGCATACAAAAAGATATGACTCTATTTTCTTTCTCCGTAAGCCTGCATGAATTTCTTGTATTTCTCCAGCATCTGGGAAGTTACCGAAGGCTTCATCACGGAAATCATTGCCACTAATTCCTGGGTTGTAAGAGTTGGGTCCCCTCCTGCAAGTTTTTTGTTCAGAAGGCTCATCTTTGCTTTCTGTGCAAGCGAAGAGATATCTGCACCTGTGAAACCAGGGGTTATTTTTGCAAGGGACTCCAGATCCAGGCCCTCCGCATAGGTGCCAAGATGGATTTTGAAGAGCTGCACCCTGGTATCCTTGTCGGGCGGAGGCACATATATCACCTTGTCAAACCTTCCCGGGCGGAGTATTGCGCTGTCCAGGATATCGGGGCGGTTGGTTGCGCCCACAACAAGCACTCCCTCGTTCCCTTTTACCCCGTCCATCTCCACCAGGAACTGGCCCACAATATCTCCGCGGCCCATTCCCCTTGCGGGGGCAAAGGTTTCCATTTCATCCACGAAAATAACTGCTGGCGCGTTTTCCCGTGCACGGTTGAAAGTTTCCTTGATTACGTTTACTGCGTAGGAATATCCCTTCTGCATTAGCTGTGCCCCGCTCAGGTTCAGGAAAGAAATGTCCAGCTCGTTTGAGGCTGCCCTTACTGCCAGGGTTTTTCCTGTGCCCGGAGGGCCAAAAAGGAGCAACCCCTTGCTGGGCTTCACCTTGAATTCTTCCATAAGCTCCGGGTGAAGCAGCGGGATTTCTATTGCTTCCTTGAATGCCTTTTTCACATCCCTGAGGCCTGCAACATCATCCCATCCAATCTTCTTCTTTTTATCCTTCTTTGCAGCTTCAGCTTCGGAAGCACCTGCTTCCGAGCGCTCAAAGTCAAGCTTGAACTGCTCATAAAGGTCCAGGGCAGCAAGGGAAGTGCTGGGCTTTGTATGCTCCAGGATTCCCATCAGGTGCCCCATCTGTATCGGGACTACTTTTCCTGCAGTTTTTGCATCCTCCGCCGCCTTGCGGAGTGCAACCTTCACCACCTGCTGGATGTCTGCACCCGAGAACCTTTCGCTCTTTTTTGCGAGCTTGTCAAAATCAATATCCTTGGAAACAGGAAGGCCTTTGAGCCCAACCTTGAAGATTGCTTTTCTTGCCTCAAAATCGGGGAGGTGCATATAGATTATCTTGTCAAATCTTCCCGGCCTCATTAGTGCATTATCCAGGGTACTGGGGATGTTTGTCGCCCCCACAACTATTACGGATTTGTCTGTTTTCTTTACTCCGTCCATTTCCTGAAGGAGCACATTGAGTACTCTGGGGGTAACGGAATCCGTGCCTGCGAGTTCCCTCTTTTTCCCTATTGCATCTATCTCATCAAAAAACAGGATTGCGGGCGCGGTTGCCCTTGCGCGTTCGAAAACTTCAACTACGTTTTTCTCGCTGTTGTGTGCATAAATCCCTCCAAAGCCTGCAACGAAATTCTGGCATGGAGATACTGAAACATCATACACATATTTTTCATCTTTAATCTGCTTTACGCTTTCCACCCTATCCAGATAAATATCGTTTCTAAGGAATTCGGGCAATTCAAAGTCCAAATCAATCTGTTCATCCATTAAAATATTCTTTCCGATGGTTGCTGAGTTGGACCACTTGGGAAGTTTTTCAGAAACAAATGCCTTCATTTCTCCCAAAATGGGAATTCGCTCACTTCTGGACCAGTTCACGCTTGAGAGGTAAGAATCCAGCTTCATTTCCCTCCTAGAATCCAAGAAAGAGATTTCCCTGAATTTTTGGAGTTGTTCTGCCCCATTGAAGTAAACTCTCCAGAATGGCTTTCCTGTCCATTCTTTCTTTCCATAAACTGTTCCCACAATTCCAAAGCGGAGCAAAAGGTAGAGGACTTCGTCAGCAAGCGTTCTGCTTGCAGTACCTGCTTCTACCATGTGGGTACCATGCTGGTTTTTGTAGATTGAACCATCACCGCTGAAATAGCCCCTCAAAAGCGCGGCGAGATTTTCTTTGCCCATTGAGAATGCGATTTCCGGCACCGATTTGTTGGATGCACCACCTTTTAGGCCAAGAATATTATGCATGAACACATAGAGCGGGCGGGAACCAATGTAAATATCCGTGCCACCTCCTTTATTATAAACAGAAACATGCCCAAATAGCTTTCTGCAAAGAGCGGCAACAGATGCAAATTCCTCAGAGGAAACACTAATCCTTACCGTATCCTCGCGGTTATAAGAACCTTCAGCAACCCAAAGCCCTAAAAATGTTGAAAGATCCTCATCGATTTTTACCAGCGCAGGGAAACGCTTCTTCCCAACAAGGAGTTTAAGGCCATTGGGAGCATAGTTTACTTCTGCCAGCCTCATGAGCTCAAGGAATCTTTTCACCCTGACTGCCCTTCCTTCCTTAAGTGCCCGCCTCATATACTCTTCTGAATTATATCCAAGAATCTTCTGCGTTTTTTCTTTGCCTAGCTCCCCCTGTGCTTTCTCCACATATTTTGAGATGCCAGAAACAAAGAGTCCGTGGTCATTCCCGGAAAGATGCTCAAGCATATTTATTTCTTTTATTGGAACGGAAACCTGGGGGATGCTGGATGGCACTGCGATATATGAAGATTTGGGCACTAGATCTGAAGTTTGAACAGATTCTATCTTAGAGCCATTGAATGCAAAAAGCGAATGGTATCCAGTGATTTTTATCCTTCTCCCGGTGCGAGTTTTTACCTCGTAGAGTGGAGAGGTGCATTTATGTTTAATATATTTGGTTATTTTTGCAAACTGGGCTTTCCCTGCCTCATCAAATGCAAGAACTTCCACTGGAAGCTTATTTTTTACGACTTCCCCGATTTTTTTCAAGGAAACCCTTCCTTCTTTGCTCTTGACCAACATTTTCTCTGAGTAAGGAAGCGATTCCCCATACCATTGAGAAAGGATTTCCGGGGTTTTCACCGGGTAGAAACTGTAATCCATATCATTTGCAAGGGCGCGCATCAGCATGGTTTTACCTGTACCCGGGGGGCCGAAAAGGAGTATTCCGCTCGGAACCTTGAGGTTATAAGCCATCGCAAGTCCCTTATTCTGCAGTGGGAGAAGAATTGAATCCTTGAGTTCTTTCTTTACATCCCCGTACCCCCCAACGCTTTCCAGGGTTTCGCCTGTGTCTGACATTCCCTTGAATCCGAACTTGCCGAACTTCTGCTGCTTTTTGCTCTTGGAGATTGCGCGCTCCCTGGAGAATTTTATTCCGCTGTAATCCAATGCTGCAAACAGGCCCACGGAAAGGCCTGCGTACACAAACATCAGCGGATCAAAAGAATAGCTGTAGAACTGGGAGATGATAAGATAAACTACTGGAACTGCAAGAACCGGTGCTGCCGCAATTGTCTGGTTCCATTTTCCTCTGCTTCTTCCTGGATACCATCCTGCAAAAAACAGGACTGCCGCCCACACGAGTAGCTGCAGGAATGCACTGTCCGCAACCAATAGGGTAATCAGGTTGTTTATTATCTGGGCAACCGTATTCCAGGCTTCCCCTGCTGCTGCAATATCCACCAGGTTCCCGAGCGCAGGCCCGATTTCCCCTCCGATGGTTGCAAGGGAGAGGGAAGGTTTCTGGAGCTGGAGATAAGAAATTCCCGAGCTGTAGTTTGCCATGTTAATTGGGAGGAATGCGGAATTGGGGACAAGCCAGATTGAAGAGAGGAGCAGTATCATGAATACTGCTGGGACGGAAATCAGGATGCTTTTTGCTGAGCCGAAATGGAAACTGCCCCATATCATTGCGAAATACACAAGCCCGCTGAAAAGGGAGAGCGGAAAGATTGCAAACGGAAGCAGGACTATCACTTCAAGGAGCGCAATCTCGCCCCAATTATCGAATACCTCAAAGAAGATTAATGCGAGCAGGAGGAACCCTATCCATCCGAATATGGGGGATTGGTAAGAAAGTGCAGGGAGAATGAGTATGAATCCAAGGGCCACCGCGATTGGGGGGCTCTTGTACGCAACTGCGCCGCAAGCGAGAGCAAGCACAAAAGAAAGCTCAAAAGGATAGAAGGGAATTGCGGAGAGGAGCGCGAGCGCCCCAAGGAAAACAAGTATTGATGCCCAGAAGCCTTCGCTCTTTTGTGCTATCTGAACGTATGCCCTTACTTTTTCCTCCATCATTGAGTGGCCAAGCTCAGTATTAGTCTTAGTAGCCTGCTCCATGGGGGGAATACTCGGAAAAACTTTATTAAGCCATCTTCGCCTTCATGAATTTCTCGAGCTTGTCCATTGCAGTTTCAAGTGTCTTGTCATCCGGGAGCAGGGTTGTGCGGAAATAGACCTCATTCCTGTTTTCCTTGTAAAATGCTGAGCCCGGGACAACCAGTACGCCTTCTGTGCGGAGCAGGTCGTAGATGAAGTCCCAGTCCGTTCCCTTGTAGCCCTCCACTTTTACAAATCCGTATAATGCAGCCTTTGGAGGAGTTATTGAAAGGCCTGGAATCTCGTCAATCCTTTTGCAGACTAGGTCTCTTCTTCTCCTTAGCTTTTCCAGGGGCGACTTGAGAAAATCAAACCCATTCTTGTATGCTGCAATTGCACCAAACTGGAACTCCCAGTTCACGGAAAGGCGCTGGTTGCAGAGCCTTGTGAATGCATCCAGGAACCCGCCTTCAGCATCATTGTGGATTGCCATGTAGCCGATTCTTGCACCTGGGTAAAGGAAGTTCTTGGAGAGGCTGTTTCCTGAGAAAACCACGCAGTCCTTTGCAATGTCCTTCATCTTGTGCATCTCCACATCATCGAAAATAACGTGGTCGTAAACTTCATCCGCGATTATTGTGAGCTTGTGCTCTGCAGCAATATCTGCAAGTTCCTTGAGCACATTGTAGGGGTATACTGCACCCGTGGGGTTGTTCGGATTTATGATTACTATTGCCCTTGTGGAGTCATCTATCTTTTTCCTTACATCATCCGGGTCCGGGACCCATCCATCCCTGCACCCATAGTATTTTGCCTGTGCAAACAGCACCTGGGCCTTTGTTGAGTAGAGTGGGTAGGTTGGGTTCGGGAGCAGGATCGAGTCCCCGGGATCCAGGAGTATTTTCATGGAGTGGTCGATTCCTTCGGAAAGCCCTGCGGTTACGAAAACCTCGTCCGGGCTGCAGTTCTCGATTCTTGCAACCTCTTCCCTGAGCCTGGGTTCCCCAAGCGCGAATGCATATCCTTTGTACGGGCCGTCCAGCGCTTCCTTGGTTGCATCTGCAATGCATTGAGGCGGGGAGAAATCATAGGCTGCGGGGTCACCTACATTAAGATAGATAACTTCCTTGCCTTTTGCCTCCTCTTTCTTGGCCTCAAGAACTACATCCCTAATCGCGTACTTTACCATGGAACTCCTGTGTGAGGGTTGCATGCTTGAGGAATAATAGGCAATGCTTATATAATATTGGATTATTTTTTACGTCAAAATAAAGAGTTTAGCCGACGTGCAATATTATTTCCTGCGGAATTCCGTTTATCGGAATTGTTTTGTGGATTGCTGCTGCATTTTCGCTTGGGAGGGAATCCCCTGCAGCTTCCAGCGGAGTGAATGCGATTTTTAGTGAGGTTTCCCTTTTTATTTCTGCAATTAGCGGGTTGAGGCATTCCTCCATTTCATTTTGTGGGTTTGGGGAAGGGACGGATTGGTTGAAGCAGCCCTTCAGGTAAGCGATTCTCCACACATCCTCCGCAAGCTGGTATTTGTAAAGCTGGGATTCCTGTGTTGGGGCATGAAGCAGGGAAAGCGAGGTGAATGAAAGCAGCACCATCAGCGAGATTAATGCTTCTATTGTTTTCATCTATTCACCGCATACGTAGAGCTTTTTTAGCTCTCCTTCCAGGAGCACCAGCCTGTAGATGCAGGTTCCCTCCCCTTTTTCCCAGGAGATTTGGAGGGAATCCAGCTCCATCCATTTCCGTAGCCCCTCTGTATCCATTGAGTTGAGTTCAGAACTATCAATTACGTTCGGTTTGTAGGTCGCGGTTCCCAGAAACTCGGTTCCCTGGAGCGAGCGCTCAACCTCGCCCCTCTTCACTGCGTAATCCGCAATCGTGGTGAGCTTCCCGGTTGTTTCAGTGGATTTGAGGGTTTGTTCCCCCACATCCGCAGCCAACCCGGTAACTGTTAGCATGTGCACAAGCATCAAAAGTAAAGGGAGCGCAGCAAAAAGCAAATCAAAAGAAACAAATCCCTTAGATTGGTTCACCTTTTGCCACCTCTGCTTTTCCCCACAGAACCGGGGCTGTAGCTTCAAGCTCTCCTTTCTGGAGTTCCAGGTATCCGGTGCCTCCACCAGACCAGTTGTACGGATTATATAGATTATTAGTATGGAATGCATCTTCTGTGCGGGCGAGCTGCCCGGCTTCTGCGCGCAGGGAGATCTGTTCGCTCCAATTTTCCCCGGACTCCTTCAGGTGCAATGTTGCGGTTACCAGCATGGAAAGCAGGAGCAGGTAGATGGAAAGGGAAATCAATTCCTCCACTGTTACCTGGCCCTTCATTGGATCCACTCCGTAAGCGGCACGTAAACCACGTTTGCTGTCCCGTATTTGGGCGAGTATATTGAGGCTCCTACTGCCCCAAAAAATGTGGGGAGCGGGCTGGAGGATGCGAGGCGGACCTTATCCATTTCTTCAGGAAGCTCTTTCTGGTCAACCTGAATGAATTCTGCGCAGGAAGGGGAATACATAGGTTGGCATCCAGTGCAGGAGAGAACGCTTCCACTTTCAATCATTTGCTTTGAAAGATCTTCTTTTGTATCTGCTGTAATGTGGCCGCACCAGAGCTGCACCTCAAAATCCTCGCTGAACGAATGCGCGGAGAGCAGGGCCCAGCCTGAGAGGATTCCTGCCTTTATTGCCAGTTCGCGCTCCACAGGGTTCTTTTCCTCTTCCGGAAGGGAATCGTAGGCAAGGGCGGAAGTACGGAGCCAGTAGGAAGTTGAGAGCATTAGTGCTTCCTTTACGTTCATTGAGATGGAGTTGGTGCGTTCCGCCTCGATTGCCGCATAATCCGAATTGGAGTGCAGGTTTGGGAAGGGAGCCAAAAATGCGAATATGCAAACCATAATGGAAAGAACAAGCAGGAATGAGAGGTAGCCTCGCATCTAAGGGAATAATGGTTATTTGAATTTAAATAGATTAGGGAGGGTGAAAAGAAAAAAAAGAAACCTAGAATAGAATTAACTATTCGGTGCAGGCATTCCAGTCGGTATCCTTGCCAAGCATTACTCCAAGAATCATTGGAACAAGCAGGTAAATCACGATACCGATAACTGCACCGATAATCATGGAGGTCGCCCAAACAGAGGCCCTTGCCCTTGTCTCAGCACCCATTACCTGGCCCGCTGCGTAAATAATCGCAGCCACTACGATGAGGACGAATACAACTACTGCAAGCAACTGCTCAACCATAAGGTATAGCTGGCAAAGACCTGCGGAAATGGAAGTCACATCCGGCTCACTACTTCCAGCTGACAGTACACCGAACAGCATAGACATGAGCAGCACGCCACGCATTACATTTTGAATGTTCATAGGTACACCTTGTTGTGTTTAATAAGATGAAAAGGATTTAAAACGTTAGTGAAACTCCGGTTACTTGGTTTTTCCCCACCCGCAGAGCCTCCAGCGCTGCCCAACCCGTCTGCTGAGCGCAATCGTGGAGCCTGCTTCTACTGCAACCGGCTTCTTTAGTTTGATGGTTGCATTGCCTTTTTTGTAGTTCAGGATTACTCCAACTGTGGTGGAGGTCTGGGAGCTTACGACAATGGGCTCGCCCGCCTTGGGAGGGGGATTTTCAAATTCAGTTCGTTCTATGGGCGAGTATGTAATCTCCAGTTCTGGGGAAACCTTGGGCAAAGAACCAGGGGTCCCGACCGCGCATCC
>JGI10211J34971_10000664_pt1 | contig 28564 bp, 27 predicted proteins | sample Etolagsediment_FD_34971 | JGI IMG/M metagenome (IMG submission 34971)
CGAGAGCCCCGTGCAGCTGCCCCCCGCAAAAAACCTGCAAGCAAGCCAAAAGCAGAAGTTGAACTGAAGAAAAGCAAGAACTACGGGATGCAGCCGGTAAATGCTCCTCCACGCAGAAAGAAAATCTATGGAAAGCGCAAAAGGAAGTAGAATAACTCAAGGATAGCTTTTTAATAAAAACCAGTTCCAATTAACTTGTGATATTATGGCAGTATCCCCACTTGATTCCAGATATAAAACTGAAATGACTCCTGTTTTTGATGAAGAGAATAAACTCCGCAAATGGATGGAAGTAGAAGTGGCACTTGCAAAAGCACATGCAGAATTGGGCCACATCCCAAAAGAAGCTCCCTCTGCGCTTGTTGCAGGAATGAAAAAAGTAAAACTTGAGCGCGCCCAGGAAATAGAATCCGAAATCCANCATGATTTGATGGCAATGGTGCGCGCCTTAGCTGAGCAGAGCGGAGAGTATGGAGGTTACATCCACATTGGCGCAACAAGCTATGATATTGAGGATACTGCCACCGCCCTTATCTTTATTGAGGGAATTGAAATCCTTGAAAAACGCTTGGAAAAGCTTGCATCAGTTGTGAAAAAACTCGCAGAAGAAAACAAAGGCAGAGTCTGTATCGGGCGCACCCATGGCCAGCATGCCAACCCAACAACTTATGGAATGAAATTCGCAATCTATTACCAGGAATTACAGCGGGATTTGGAGCGCCTAAGAGAAGCAAAAGAGATAATGTCTGTTGGAAAAATGAGCGGAGCAACCGGCACAATGGCCGCATTTGGAGCTGAAGGAATCAAGATGCAGGAATTGGTTATGAAGGAATTGGGCTTAAAATCCGCAATAGTTTCCAACCAGGTAATCCAGCGCGACCGGCATGCAGAAGTTATGTGCACATTGGGAATAATTGCAGGCACTCTTGAGAAGATGGCAAAGGAGATTAGGAACCTCTCGCGCCCTGAAATGGGCGAAATTTCAGAGCCATTTGGAGCAAAGCAAGTGGGCTCTTCAACAATGCCGCACAAAAGGAACCCGCACAAGTCCGAGAGGATTTGCTCACTCGCACGTGTTGTTCGCGCAAATGTGCAGACTGCACTAGAGAATATCCCACTTGAGCACGAGAGGGATTTAACCAACTCTGCAAATGAACGCTTTATTTTCCCAGAGAGCTTCATAGTAACAGATTACATGGCAAAGCAGATGACTGCCATTCTTGAGGGGCTGGAATTTTATCCAGAAAACATAACCCGAAACCTGGAATTAACCCGTGGTTTAGTTATGGCCGAGAGGGTGATGATGGCTTTAGTTGAGAAGGGAATGAGCAGGCAGGAAGCCCATGAATTAGTCCGTGACCTTGCCCAGAAAGCATTCAAAGAGAAAAAAGGCCTAAAAGAAGTGCTAAAAGAAAGCCCGGAAGGCAAAAAGTTCAGTGAAAAGGAACTGGATGGACTATTCGACCCGGCCACTTATCTGGGAATGGCGGATAAGATAGTTGATTCTGCCCTCAAATAATCTTTCTTTTTCTCCTTATTCTATTCAATATATTTATAAAGCTTAAACGAAATACCAAAGAAGGTGTTTTGCCAATGGCAACGTTGACAACCAAGCAATTGATGTACGGCTCAATAGGCCTCGCGTTTTTGGGAGCAATCATGGCGATAAGTTCAAGCGCCAGCGGATGGCTTGGATTAATTGGGGGAATTTTTGCAGGAATCGGTGGATTGGGAGCAGTTATATTTTTCAAATATGGATACCTAGTCGTTCCCCTAATTACCCAAAAATCCAAAATCGTGATGGTAACTGATACAGGGTATGAGATTCCCCCTTCCCAGGATGTAATAACCAAGAAGGTTGGAAACGAATATTACGCATCTGCATTCCTGGCCATTCGGATTTTTGAGTCCGCAACAGAGAGAACAGACCAGCAGAATGTTACATATAACCAGTTTTTTGAAAGGGCAATCTCGAATATGCGCTACGCAGTAAAAATCTGCTACCTGCTTTATGCTGAAGATGTTGCGGAAAAAAGGAGAATGATTGAAACAAAGAAAGCAGAATCTCAGCTCAGGCTTGCCAGGGAGAGGGACAAAGGAGACCCGGATGTCCTCAAAATGGATAAATATGAGAGGGAGATTGCCATGTGGGAAACCCAGCTCCAGCGGTTAATCAAGGGAGTTAGGCCCATGGGAGTCCTGGCTTATGCAATGACTTCGGCTTCAGGAGTTTCAAAAGAAGCAGCAATTGCAACTTTGCGCGCCCAGGTAAGGGAAGTAAAAGTTACGCTCCAGAATGCACTGAATGTGCAGGTGGAGCAGTTATCTGCTGAAGAAATGAAAAAATGCTTTGAATGGGAATATGCGTTTCCGTCTGGGCCAAAAGAAATAGAGGAAAGTTTAATCTAGGGTGAAGATTGTGGGAAGGCTTTATGTGAGCAAAGTGCCCAATAAGGACATCTCAAGCAGGAACCTGCTTGTGCACCCACCGGAACCTCCGATGGAGGTTCTTTGCAAAGACCCGACAAACAGCATTTACGTAGGAAGGACAAAGATGCTCAATGCTCCCTTTTACTGGTCCTTCCAGGAAGTTACCAACCCCCACCTTGCAGTAGTAGGAATTACAGGTTCAGGCAAATCCTACTTTATCAAGACCTTCCTCACCCGTGCATCATTTGTATGGGACTCAAATGCCCTGATTATTGATTGGGCAGGAGAATACAAGGACTGGGTACGAATGACCGGAGGCAAAGTTGTTGCACTCGGCAAAGGTTCATACCTGAACTTGCTGGATTTGGGGGGAATGAAACCCTATGACCGCATAAAGCAGGTGATGAGGACCCTGGCNATNCTNACNGATATAGAGCAGTACCCTGAGCAAAAACGCCTTACTGAGCAGGCAATAGAAAAGGCATATAGAGACAATAAATTCCAGATGTCTTCAAAGGAGCAAAGGGATGAACTTGGGCGCCCCCTCCAGGCACCAACCCTCAAAGATGTACTCAAAATCCTGGAAGAAAAATCTTCGATGGGAACCTATGAATTCCCAGCAGAATTGGAAAATGCAATATACCGCCTGAAGCAGTTTACAAAGCCGGGAGAAGACTATTTTGCACAGCAGAGCACCATTAACCTTACCGAGCTTACCGAATCCGGCCTTGTTGCGCTGGACCTCTCTGGCCTTCCGGATGAGAAATTCAGGGCGCTAGGGGCCCTTGCCATGCTTCAGTTCATTAAAGAGCGCATGCGTGCTGCCGGGTGGGCAAAATCAAAAGGCCTCCGGCTTATTGTAGTCCTGGATGAAGCATGGAAAATCGGGAAGGATGAAAATTCGGATGCAGTAATGATTGTCCGTGAGGGGCGAAAGTATAACTTTGGATTAATTGTGGCATCACAGAACCCAACAGATATTGCAGAAGCAGTATTCTCAAATGTTGGAACAACATTCATACTTAAGGTAAAGTTTGAAAAATTCCTAGATTACCTGCAGGGTTCCCTGAACTTCAGCGAATATATGCGGGATGAGATATCCAAGTTTGGGGTTGGTTCATGTGCAGTCAACATGTCCTTTTCAAGCGCAGCTCCGTACCCTTCAACGTTTCTTTTGAATAAAATTGAAGGTGAGGAACCATTGCGTGAATTCTTCCTGGACCTGGCAAAGGCCCTTACCAAAGAGCAAAAGGAGGCGATAGATGTGGCAAGAAGCGTATCATTCAAGAAAGAGAACCTCAGAAAGAGGCTCCGTGAATTTGGCCTCGGGGAGGCCAGAATTGAGGAAATTGTGCGGCTCTTTGACCAAAAGAGCAGGCATATGGACATAGTTTCATTTATCATCCTGCTGGAGCGATTTGGAGTTGAGCGCTCGAACATTACGATGTTCCTAAAGGAGATTGGAATAGATGATACTACGGTCATTAACATCTTTACATTAGCAGATAAGCGAAAAGCAGATATCCTGGACAAAGACGTGACCCAGGTTATCCTGGAGGAGTGATTAGTATGGCGAGAGTATGCATTGTTTCCAGAAAAGAAGTTCCTGCGGGTTCAGGGACCCCAATTAAGCAGGATGCGATTATCGGCACAATCAGGAAGATTAAAAGCAGGCTGGGAATTCTCCAGAATAATGAGCTTGTTGTTTCTGATGAATGCCTGGAAGAATACCAAAAGAAGCGATCCAAATTCGAGAAAATGGCAGTAGTATACACCACCATTGCCGCCGTCCTTGTTTTGCTCTTGGTGTTTGCCCCGCTTCTCTTTGGTGCCCCATTCAACCCCATGAGCATCTTTTTTGCTGTTGTGTTGGGCATAATGGTCGCAGCTCTTGCACTGCTAGGATATGTGCCCGGGCTTGACACTGGAAAGGAAACAACTCCCAGGACCCCAAAACAGATTGCAAAAAAACTCGCTCCAAAAAAATCAACCTATAAAGCGAAGGCAAAGCCAGCCAAAAAGAAGAAGTGATATAAATGGAAAGAACAACGCCTACTCCAAAAGTTGATGGATTCCGAATGAAAGTAAACCTAAAAGGAAAAGTCTCTGATGTTGCCAAGGCGTTAAGCTCAATTTCCTTCTTAAAAATCTCCCAGGGCAGGGATGGTGTGAGTGCAGCGTATGTGGAGAGCAGAAGCATAGACAAAACACCTTACCTATTTTCCTTGATGAAATTCAAAAAAGATGAAATAGAAGTAATTTATACTGTTCCCAGTAACTCTACCCCAACAAAAAGAAAGCTGGATGTATTGCGCTACCTTCTCAATATGATAACGCTTGTTGAGCCATATTACAATATTGACATCAAAGTAATCTACCAGTTAATCGAAGAGACTATGCGCCAATTAGAAGAGTATACTACAGGGGATTACAAAACACTCTATAAAGACTATGACCAGATTAAGCGGGAGGTGGAAAATCTCAGGAGGGCATCCCGCATATACAAAGGTCAGGTCAAGGGCTTGACAAAAGAGAACTATGAGCTCAAAAACGAGAACGATGAATTGAAGATTCGATTCGAAAAACTCCATGGCGGGATTTCGGACAGTGTTCTCACTTCCAGAATCCAGGAGTGGATCACAGATCACCGGGGGACTATCAATGTAGTGGAATTCGCAAAGTATAACCGGGTGCCCGAAACCCGGGTCGAAGATCTCCTAAACCGCCTTGTGCGGCAGGGTTATATCGAACAGGTCCAGTGAGAAACATGGCAGACATCAAAGATATAAAGATTCAGAGGCGCACCTACCAGTTTGACATAAAGAAGCGCGTTTCTCTTGACCAGTCTTACAAGAAAGTAGAAAAGCCCCCCCTGGAGAAAATAAAAGAAGCCCTCAAAGCTATCCGAACCCCAAAAGGCAAGGTTGTGCTTGAAGAGGAAGCAGAAAAGACTCTTGGAATAGATGCACTGGAGCAGCCAAAGGCCAAGAAAAAGAAAGCATCCAAGTTGCCAATAAGCCCAAATCTCCTCCTAAAAGCAGGAGGAGGGTTAATACTGGCCCTTTTGTTGCTGGGCTCGGTTCTCCTTTATTTTCAATCCACAGTTTTTGCATCTGAAATGACCATTAATCCTGCGGAAATTTCACTGCTTTCTGCTGAAATCCAAGCATATGATGTCCTGACTGCCAGCAAGCTGGACGAACCGAGGCAGCCATACCACACCGCGTTTGTTCGGCTTCTTCTGGAGGGGCAGGGAGTGGAAAACTTGAGTGTGCAGTTAAATGCTTATGATGAGGTTGTCCCTTCTTCGGTTTATGTGCTGCGCACCCACAGGTATCAGGCAGAGACATACCCTGAGTTCATCTTAAGCCTGAAGAGCAATTTATCCCAGTGGGGAATTCCTGTAAATGAAATTGGGATGGATGAGTTGGGCTCCCTCCCATCCCAGTCACTGGTAATTGTTCCAAGCGGATATGTCCCTGAGCAAATGCTCAATAATCAAAACACAAAAATTACAAACCTGCTTGAGCGAGGAGTTAGCGTGCTTTATATCGGGCAGCCATTTTATCGGATGTACTCTCCTGAGGGTGCAGTTGTTTCTTCCAATCCAGCAGCGCTTAACCCATTTAGGGTTGCTTTTGATGAATCCACAGCTCTTACTCCTGGCAGTGAGCTTGAGATGCGGAGCCCGCTTTATTCCCTAGATGGCGCGAGGCTAGTTTGGGGTGCAGTAAGCGCACTCTCATATGAATCGGGATACCTGATCACATTCCCCCAAACTTTGGATGGAGGCTGGACCGGTGGCACCGCAGCTGCAAGTGATGTATCCAAGCTGATTGTCCAGATGCCCTGGCTCTCTCCAATTGGAACAGCTTCAGAAAAAGTTGCCCTAGGGGAGAATGCCACCTTAACTGAGCTCTTTACAAGCACTTTTGAAGGAAACAACAAATACCTGCGGGTATATGGAAAAGCAGCAGATTCCCAACTTGGCTTTAGCAAAGTAATATATGCGCAGAAAAGCACCAGAGGGGAACTCTACACTCAAGGGCATGACATTCGCCCCGTAGGGCTTGGCTCAACTGAAATGGACATAATGGTTGAATTAAATGAGCCCGGGGGAGAAGCAAGGCTCTTTTTCACAATTACAGAAATGTTGACTGAGATAGAGCGGGAACCGATTGCAACCACTAAAGTGGCCTTAAATTCTCAGCCCACCTTTCCATTTACTTTCTCTTTGCCAAGTGGAGATTACATCCTTAACATTATTGATGGCGATGGCAATTCATATGCCCGCTCATACCTCAGAGCAGGTGCACTAGAAATCCAGGCGGGTCCCCATGTGTTCTCAAAGGACACCTATCGTTTTTCATTTTACCTGGATGGAACTCCGGTTCCGGTAACAGGCAGCGTATATGTAAATGGCAACCCATCGAATGCAGTAAGTTTTGAGAATGTAAACTCCATAGAACTTGATGCTGCACAAATGGCTGGTGGTCCACTTGCGGGTGGAGAATGGCACACCTTCACTTTCCAGCTTGGAGAATATTCAGCTGAATGGCAGGTATACAAGGGTGGCCAAAGCTCTCTTCTTACTGACCCAATGATTTTGGGCGCAGTTGGCCTATCAGTAATAGTTTTGGCAATAGGATTCATTTTTGCCCGAAAAGGAGTAGCCATGTATGGGCTGGACATTCCTGACTTTCCTCCTCAGAGCACAAAGAAAATCCCAATGAAAAAAGAGAAACTCCTCTTAATTTTCGAGAAGATAAACGAACGCTATAAATGGAAGGATACGCCGCTTACCTTAAGTGAAGTAAAAAGTGGATTCAGGGGGATTCTGCACGAAGGAAAGCCCATTTTCATTAGTGATTATAATCTGGAGTATTTGCTCTCTATGCTGGTGGGAATGGGCATTCTCAAAAAAGAGCTAGACTACTATGGAAAAACATCTTGGGAAAAAGAAACGGAAAATACGGTCCGTTCCCTTGCATTCTTCAGGAAATTAAGGGATGTCTGCATCAACAATGCAGTTCCGTTTACCCCTCTTGGAAAGAACAAGCATTACGACTCTAAAATATCAATAATTGGGCAGGACATATATGTCCACCTCTACGATGAATCAGGGCGCGTAATTGCAAATGCTCTCTCTTCACTCAAGAGCGGACTTAACATAATCATCTTTGAAGATGAAGCAGAAAAGAGCGAGTTTTATGAGTACCTCTCCAGTGGATATGAAGGAGGGACAATCCTAAAACTTGAAATCCAGGCAGGTTCAGTGCTTCTTAAAACCTGGGATGAGTTTGCAAAAATGGTTAAGGAGATGAAGATTTAGCAGGTGATTTTTTTCCATTTTTCAATATTTCTTCATATAATTCAACAAGCACTTCCACACGCTTGTCCGCATCATATTCGCGGGCAACCTGTTTGCACGCTTCTCCCATACCTTTCCCGTTTTCGAGCGCAAGAAGGAGTTTTTCCCTGAAATCCACTTCTTCCTTAAATATGTATCCAGTCTTGCCATCTATTATAAAATCTGAAGAGCCTGAGCGCTCAGGAGCAACAACAGGAAGGCCAGCAGCCATTGCTTCAAGTGCCACAAGCCCCTGAGTATCAAAGTATGAAGGAAATGCAAATGCATCTGCGGCTGCATAATAATCGGGCAGTTCCTTTTTGGGCACAAATCCGGTAAATATGAAATGCTCATCTAAACCCTTGAGAGTAACCAAGTTTTTGTAATATTCCTCTGCCGGGCCTCTTCCAACTATTATGAATACCACATTTGGCTTTTTGTTGATAATCGACTCTGCTTCGTTGATTAGCAGCTCGAGATTTTTTTCTTTGACTACGCGCCCCACATGAAGCACAATCTTCTTTTTTCCGAGCCTGTACCTTTTTCTTATCCAATCTCCGTCTCCCTTGGAATAAAAACGGCAGTTGATGCCTGCGGGCATAACAAGTGTGTTTCCAATTCCTTCTTTTTTAAGTACGTCCTGGGTAAAGTGGCTTGGAACAAGCACACGCTTGAAGAATTTGTAGTACCATCTAAGGTATTTCCATGAGGCACTCTCCAGAAACTTTTGCATATCCTGCCTGCTTGTAATGTAGTGTGTTGCGCTGGGCACCATTGTATGAAAAGAGGCAATTAATGGAATTTTTAGGTTGCTTGCACAATCAATTGCAGCAAGTCCGGTTGTTGCAATTCCGTGGGAGTGGATAAGGTCCACATCCATTTCCTTTAGCAGTTTTCTAGCTGATTTAAATGGAAAGAGTGCCAGGCGGTAATCCGGATAAGGCTTGAAAGAAGCCGAAGTGAAATAATATACATTTTTGTCTTTGTTTTCCTGTTTTTGTTTTTTTGTTCCTGGAGTAAGTATAAACACTTCATGCCCCCGCTTTTCCAGACCCTTCCTAAAATTGAGCAGGCATGTAACAACCCCGTCATTGTTTGGGAGATATGTGTCTGTAAAGTATGCTATCCTCATTGGATCTGCTCCTCAATTATTGGCTTAATCTTTACTAAGGAAACTTCACTTGGGATACTATCTGAAACAAATACCTCATCTGAGGCTGCCTTCAGTTTGTTAAGGGAATCTTTTAGGAAAAACCCATGTGCAGCAACACAAATTACTTTTTTGGCGCCGCCTTTTTTTACATTTTCAACTGCCCGAATCATTGTTCCCCCTGTAGAAATCATATCGTCGATTATCAGCACATTTTTTCCTTCAACATCCTTCTCCAGCTTCACTTCTTTAATCTCACGGTAAGCTTCTTTCCCTTCTGCATAGTTTCCCCTTGTTTTTTTCATGCTACTTCCGCCAAACTCCGCTACAAGGTAATTTGCGCCCTCATCAGGGCTCATTATCTCAAGTGTATCCTCACCTGAGAGTTCCTCTGCCCTTTCAATTAGGTTTTTGTTTAGTGAAATGTTCTTTATTTTGAGGCCCCCATATTCAAACTCGCCTTCTTTTTTTAGGAAGTGGCAGTCAAAAGTAATAAGCTTATCAACTCCTTCAGCCTTTAGCAGTTCACAGAGAATCTCTGCACTCTTCACTTCTCCTTCTTTGAATGTTTTATCTTGTCTTGAGTAGGGCAGGTAGGGAACTATCAGAGTAATGCTCTTAGGGTTACTTGCCTTAATTGCCCGCAAGCCCAGAATAGTCTGGAAGATTGCAGAGTCCTGCTCAGGGTAAAGCCGGTTGAATACCAATACATCTTTGCCGGTTGCCTCTGCAGCAGCAGGAACCCTCACGTAGCTATCTCCATCCGGGAATTTCTTGACCTCTACGTTAGGCTCATATATATCAGTAAAAGAAGGAAAAATAAATTCCATAAATTAAAAAGGAAAGAAATAGTTTTAAACCGAACCGCAGAGGGGGTGCCCCCCTCCTCACAGTGTGTAGCTCCGCTCTGCACATCTTTAGAGGACGAGGAGCTACAAACTGTGACCCCAGTTTGAGGTTCCTCCTGACCCTCCCCCCTTGTGAGAAATCAGGCAAATTTCTGACGTTATTCTGCACTTAGATTGTGATATTTGTGCCATTTTGTGTCTAAACGAGCTCTTCTGCCTTGAATTTCCGCTCACAATGCCTGCAGCGGTATTCTCCTCCATCCAGAGTAAATTCTGTAGAGACACGCTCATGGTTTGTGATGCATTTTGGGTTTGGGCACTTTCCCACCCCTTCCATTTTTTCAGGAAGCTCGGCATGGCTCTTTTTTACAACCTTTCCATCCTGGATATGGTTTATTGTTGCATTAGGAGAAACAAGTGCAATCACATTGGTTTTCTCTTCTGAAACAAGGATCCCCTCAATCTTTACAATATCTTTTTTCCCGGTTCTTTTGCTCCCAACATTCATTACAAGCGCAACCCTGTGGGGATAGCTCTTGTCTATTCCCAAGAGGTCCATGACTCTGATTCCCATTCCCTGCTGGATATGGTCCACAACAGTTCCTTGATTAATTGTATCTACGGTAATTGCCATTCTCATTCACCCCTCAAACATCTTAGAAACCTTCGGTTTCTTCTGTTGAACTTTGTTCAACATTTTCTTCATAATAGCCATCCTCATTGGAATTCCGTTCTTTGCCTGCTCAAAGTATCTTGCATGTTTGCTTTTATCCACTTCCGGAGGAATCTCATCAATCTTTGGAAGCGGGTGCAGGATAATCATGTCGTCCTTTACTCCTTCTAAGTATTCAGGCTTGATTGTGAACTTTTTCTTCACGCTCAGTGCCTCATATTTATCCTCAAAGCGCTCTTCCTGAATCCTGCAGACATACACAACGTCCGCTCCTTTGAAATCAATCTCATCAGACTCTTCTATTTCCGCATTAAAGAGCTTTTTAACATCCGCAATCGCATCCGGTGCCATTTCTAAGCCCATTGGGGCAACCAGTTTTACTTTTGCCCCAAACATCGCAAGCCCATATAGAAGCGAGCGCATTGTTCTTGCGTGCTTTAGGTCCCCAACCAGGTGCACATTAAGTTTTCCAATATCCCCCTTCATTTTTTTGAGTGTGTATAAGTCCAGAAGAGTCTGGGAAGGGTGCTGGTTTCCTCCATCTCCCCCATTTGCAACGGGGGCCTCTGCAAATTCTGCAGCGAGCCGGGCTGAACCCTCCAGAGGATGCCTAATTACAATGATGTCCGCATACCCATCCACTGTTTTGATTGTGTCTTCAAAGCTTTCCCCTTTTTTGAGTGAACTTGTTGCGCCTACAAAATCCACAACCTGGAGCCCCAGGCGCTCAGCAGCACTCTGAAACGATAACTTTGTTCTTGTGGACGGCTCAAAAAACATTGTTGCTACAATTCCGTCTAATTTTTCTACCTCTCCTGCTTCAAGCTGTTTATCCATTTTCTCTGCCCTTGCAAAATAGTCTTCGACCTCTTCCTTTGTGAGGTCCCTAAACGATATTAAGTCCATTAATCCCACCTTTTACGGGTTAGGCAGAAATATCCATATAAACCCCTCCCACCCGCGTATGGATAAGGTATTTATTTTATTGTGTCCATTATGTATTTTTCTATTTGAATTTTGGATGGGTAATTGATATCAAAATTGTGAAAAACCTAAACATAAACCAGGGGACCACTTGGCTTCTCAAATGGTAAATTAGTGCATGAGGTTTAGTGGAATCTGTGGAAACCTGAATCAGTGGAAACCTACTGCTTCCTTTTGTTCATATATACTCCCTTCTCATTAATCATGTGGCAGAGCGCATATTCCTGGATTGGTTTGACCTGAAGGGCAACCTTACACTAATTTTGGATGTTTCTTTTGTGAAACGGCTTGCTGCGCTTATAAGGAGCAGATACGTCCAAACGGCATTTGACAAAAAAGTAGGGACTATTGGGTTATATGCCCGTTTCAGAGATGCAAATCCGAGAATTAAGGTATGGCAACTGAAAAGAGTTCTTGCTGAATTGCAAATCGATTTTGCTGAAGCACCTGACTACATATTATTTCTGGGTAGGAATAAGTCATTGAAGATGCAGTTTCCCTACAAGATTTCGCCTTTATGGGGGCAACTTCTTGGGCATGCTTTCTTTGACGGATATGCAGATGAACATATGCTCAGATATTCCAATTATGATTTGGGATTAAGAAAAGAGTTTAGCACCATCGCTAAAAAAGTAGGTTTTGCTAAGATGAATGTCCCACAAAATTATCTAAGGGACATAGATCTTCCAGAAACAGCCCCGAAATTACTATGTTCTATCTTTGGAGTTGAAACATTCTATTCTGGGAAATGCAGGATTCCAAAGAAGTTCTTTAAAATTGTGGAAAAAGACGAAGCATTTGGCTGGCACTTTCTCAGAGCGGCTTTTTTGGATGAAGGCACAATAACCTCCGGTCAGATTTGGATAGTGAGGGGCATAGTCAATGAGAAGTTAGTTGGTGATTTAGTGTTATTATGCAAGCAAATGGGCCTCGCCTCAAGAGTACAGGAAACAACCAAGGAAATGTCTCACAGCGTGGGGATAACTAGTGATTCATTTGAACGTTTCTATTTGGGCATTTGCAACATATCTAAGTCTAGGACTAAAAAGATATTGAGGCTGCAAAAGAAACTTCTGTTGCACAGAGAAGCGAAGAAAAAGATAAGCAAGGTACGGTCAGATTGCGAGGATATACTCGACTATCTAGAAAGGCATCGTTCGATACGGAATCCCCAGGTCAGGAAATTGTGTGGGATTTCAGACTTGGCAGCATTTTTTAGGCTAAAACTCTTGGTGGACATAGGAAACATCAAAAGGGTAGGAAGTTGCCGGAGGCAAATTTATTATGTTTTGTCATCTAAATGTTTACCTGAAGTATTCCCAAAAATAAATGATGTGAGGAGGTCTAACGGATGGCGGTAGAAATATGATCGTGGTGCTCGACGGCGTCGATGGTAGTGGCAAGGATACGCAAATCGCCCTTCTTAAGGAGAAACTTGATTTTACCCATTTTAAGTACCCTACAGATAAGTTTCCTTCTCTTCGGGAATATTTAGAGAAAAAGCGCGAAGTTTCCCAAAAATCCCTGTTTTTGCTCTTTTTGGCTGATATTGCAAATGAGCAGGAAAAATTAGCCGATATGTTAGAATTAAGTATAATTGATCGATACGTGTTCTCTACAATTGCATATGATAAACATTTTTCTTATGGGCAGGCCAAGGACCTAGTATCCGATATTGGATTCGTGCGCCCGGATTTGGTTATTTTATTGGATTTGCCCCCGGAAGTTGCATATAAGCGCAAAATGCAGCAGAAGGAAGCTGAAGGGGTTTCTCCCGACCGCTATGATGGGGATGTGGAATACCTAAAGCATGTGCGCGAGCGTTTTTTGACTCTCAAAGAAGATTCATTTATGTGTGATAAGTGGATTGTTCTGGATGCTACAAAATCTCCTGAGGAGTTGCATGCAGAAATATTAAAGCTGCTTAAGGAATAGGGTGTTTATTCAATTTATATTCATTTATTAATTTATACCTACCTAAATTTCCCCATGAGATGGCTTTTGCGCTCAAAAATCCATAAAGCAACAGTTACAGATGCAAATGTAAACTATGTTGGCAGTATTTCAATAGATGAGGATTTAATGGAGCGAGTTGGCCTCTGGCCAGGGGAAAAGGTCCTAGTTGTGGACAACACCAATGGTGCCCGCTTAGAAACTTATGTTATGGTGGAAGAGAGGGGCTCTGGCACTATTTGCATGAACGGGGCTTCCGCCCACCTGATAAACCCCGGAGACGAAATTATTATAATGGGTTTTGAACTTACGGATAAACAGATATCTCCCAAAAATATCCTTGTAGATGCGGAGAACAAGTTCGTACGGGAATTGTGAACTGCTGAACGTGAGATTTATATATAGTACTACTCTAAATTCTCTCTCACTCTAAAACCTCTTTGTTTTAGTTTTAACATGAGCTCCTATAGTCTAGCTCGGTCAAGGACACCGGACTTTCACTCCGGTAGCCTGGGTTCGAATCCCGGTGGGAGCATTCCGAACCGCAGGGGGGACACCCCCCTTCAGTTTGAGGTTCGTCCGGATTCCCCCCGATTTTTCTGATATTATCCTTAGTGAGGAATGATCCGTATTAATCGCAAGATTAATCTGAGGAGCAAATCAATTTTTATGCTGTGTTAATCTAGTGTAAAAATTGTCAAAAAACACCGTTTTACGCTACCTTTGTGTTTTATTTCAGCTTCTTAGCACCGTGTTCTGCTCATAAAACCCTCCTGAAGGTCGGGCTTTATGGCCTGGTTTCTTTGATTTCCCTTTGCTTAGTGGGATGACTAACTTCCAATTATCGAAAATATCAGTATTTCTCAAGCAAATCGTAGAAGACCGTGAATATTGTTTGGTTTTCTACTTCTCGGGAATACTCCAATGCTGCCATCAGCGAAGCGGAGGAAGTATATCCTAGGCTGATGTTTGATGCATTTTCGAACGTCTCTTCTGTTTCTGCCCATTCTCCGGCTTCCACGAGCCTAACGTTATCTACAATCTCCACGCTGGCATTTAGGTGGGGAAAGTTTAGCCCCTTTACTCCAGAACCGGGCATGATAATTTCAGTAAGTTCTTCTCCATTTTCCTTGAAGGGGGAAGTTGGATACTTCATTTGGTATAATCCAGCTTGTTTCCTAGGTTCCAGTGCCCAGACCTTCATTTCCGGGAAAATGCGTTTAAGTTCCGAGCCAATTCCATAGAGCGTAGTGCCATTTCCGGCTATCCCCACAAAACAATCAATTTTTTCCTTCACTGCTCGCACTACTTCCCCAACCAAAATTCTCATGGGAACCAAAGCTTCAGATACCTGGGAATGGTTTATCGAAACAAGGCGTTTAAGCTCAGGTTTTTTCATTCGTTCTTTAATGCGTTTAATCAACTCTTTTTTCTGCCTGTTTGCTGCTCCTGGGACCCCAAATCCATCTTCAGATTCCGAAACGATAACAATCCCGCCTTCTTTTTCAGAAAAACTCCTTCTCCGTTCTGAAATCTCTTTGGGAACCACACAATATGGAGTGTAACCCAATTCTTTAGCTACATTTGCAAACGCCGGAGAGGCATTTCCTGAAGAAGTTTCCATTACTTCATGGGTGTGGGGGCCAATCCCGGTCTGTTCCCAGCACCAGAACAAATATGGGTAAACTCTGTCATAATGGCTATGTGTTGGGAAATTTTGGAATTCAAATTTTGCAATAATCCGATTCCCATTTGGGACTGTGATCCCATAAGAAGATACGTCTACTAATGGAGTATTTCCAGACCTTCGAGCTAGTTTTTTGAATTGCTCTGTTCGGTTTTTTTCAATCCGATATCCCCTCCGTTTTAGAATCTCCTTTACTTTTGGGACAGGAGCATTGGGTTTTAGCCTGAAAACTGCTGCCTGATCGATTTTCATGTTATTTTTTATGCATATATGTGTTTTTAAATGTATCTAACATATACTAAAAAATAGGAAAAAAAGACACAAAAGCTCTGCCTACTCAGGATTATAATCCTTAAACTTCCCCACTTCAATCCCAAACTTATTAGCAGCCGCAATAATTGCCTTATATGCATGAACCTTCTCAGCTTCATCACGAAAGTCAGTCTGGTCAAAGCGAGCCATCGCATCCCGCACATGCACTGCATCAAAGATGGGCAATGAACTTGAACTTGGTGGGTCCCGTGGTGCAGCATAAAACTCCTCTGGAGTAAGCCCCACTCCCTTCCTTACCTCTTCCCTGTCGGTTACTTCTGGCATTTTTATTACCAAGTTTTAGCCTCAAAGCTAAACATTAATAATACACCCCACCCCCAATATACTTGTGGGGAGCTTAATGATGAATCAGGAAGAGATAGTAAAATCCAAAGCGCATCATTACGAATTAGAGCAAAGAATCGAAAAAATTGGAAAAGAGCAATTTCCTTCGGTAATTAGGCTCTCAGAGGCATTGAAGGAACTAATTGAGGGAATAGAAACAATTCAGGAAAAAGAAAAAACACTTCATGACCCGCATGTGAATGTTCGAATTAAAATGATGAAAAAGGGCATCAAGTTGGGCAAGAACATAAAATATTTTGAAGATAATATTGTGCTGGAGTTTGACCAGGGGAATATTCCAGAAGAGACAGGCAAAAAATTTGTGGCAATTACAAAGCTGATTAGAAAGAACAAAATGTGGGCTGCAAAGCAGCAGTTTGAGTATTTCCAGGGGCTTATAGATTTGAGCAGGGAGTATGCAAAGTCTTCTGAAGCTCTGGAAAATGAGGAAAAACTTTTGCTAAAAGAGCAGCACAACACCCAAAAACTGATGCAGGACTTTTTATGGCTTGAGAAGCAGTCTGTGGATGAGGATAAGGTTCGCAAATATGAACAGTGGGGGCAAATTATCAAAAAGCTGGAAACACTCCGCAGAACCTATATAACTTCCCTCTCTTCTAAAGCCTCACGGGAATTGCTTGGGGATGCTTACCTCTCAGGAGACCAATTTTCTGAAGATGGAGGTAAAATAAAAGAAATCCAGGCGTTTTTTGCAGAATATCCTGAACTGGGGAAATACACGGCTGCGCAGATTTGTGCGCTCTTTGGCGCAAGTGAGAAGAAACTCTCACATGTTTGTGCGGAAACTTCTAAGTTTAGGGCCTCAATAGCTGAGAATAAGCAGATATTTGAGAAGCTTCATGCTCTGGATAGAACAAGTTTTCTCAGCATAACTTCTGGAGATGCCCCAACAATGGAGTTTTATTCCAATAACATTCCAGGGGCAGCTGAGGCAGTAGAGCAGCTAAAGACTCTATCCTCCCAAAACCAGGAGAATGAGGCGGAATACCAAAAGCACAAAGAAATAGAAAAAAAGAAGCAGGAGCTCTCAGGTTATTCCAAGGAACAATTGGAAGCACAGCTGCAGGAAATAAATTCCAGCATCAAGCTTCTGCATTCGAACCCTGAAACAGCTGCTCCAAGCGAAAAAGAGAAAAAAGGCACCTCATTCTTCTCAAAAGTCACATCATTCTTTAGAAGCTGATAATCCTCTTTACTGCTCCATACCCAAGAGCATTATCTGTGCAAGCAGGGCTTCAATCTGAATATGCTCATTTGCGCCTTCCACTAATCTAAAGTCGTATTCCCCGATTTTGTCTACAAGCACTACCTTTTTTGCTTCAGGAATTTCCAGGTTTACAACTTCCCGGTAAATCTGCAAAATAATGTCTGAGCCGGCAAGCCCATACTGTGTGCTCAAATCCAGGAGCATTTTCCTAGCATCCAAAAACCTTCCCCCATAAGCAGCATCCACCATCTCCCGTATCTCTTTTGGGCGTGCACGGGAAGAAATCTTGTAAACTAATTCTTCTGTAATCTTTTTTGAGTGAATGGCTGCACCCTGCAGTGCATTAATTGCCTTTCGCATATCTCCTCCGGAAACATAAGCAATTGCCTCTTCTGCTTTTGCATCTACTTCAAGGCCCTCCTTCTTGGCAACGTGCCTAATCATCTTGTGCACCTGCTCATCAGTTAGTGGGAGGAAGCGGAATACAGCACACCTGCTCTGTACAGGTTCAATAATTTTTGATGAATAGTTGCAGCTTAGAATGAACCTGGTAACTGAAGAATACACCTCCATTGTCCTGCGCAGCGCATGCTGTGCATCAGGAGTAAGTGCATCTGCTTCATCCAGGAAAATGAGCTTGAATGGGACTCCTTTCATAGAAACACTGCGGGCAAAGTCCTTTATCTTTCCACGCACAATTGCAATTCCCCTCTCATCAGATGCGTTAAGTTCCAATAAGTTCCCCTCAATTTCATCACCATATAAGTCGTGGGCAAGTGCAAGGGTGGCAGTGGTTTTTCCAATTCCCGGAGGTCCTGCAAAGAGCATATTCGGCATATTCTTTGCTTTAACAAATGCATTCAGGGATTTTACTGTTTCACTCTGCCCTACTACTTCCAAGAGTGATTTTGGCCGGTATTTCTCTGTCCAGGGAAGAAAATCTGTTTCCATAATTGCCACCCGTTCTATCTACTGCTTTAGGTAATTAAGCATATAAATATGTTCCATGAAACCTCTTATTAGGTGTGATTATTATGGAGAGAGTAAAAACAGGTATTGTTGGAATGGATAAAGTCCTCAATGGAGGAATCCCAATTCACAGGCACGTTGCCCTAAATGGGGGTCCTGGAGCCTGCAAAACTTCATTTTCATTTGAATACATTTATAGGGGAGCCCAGATGGGGGAAAATGGAGTCTATATTTCCCTGGAAGAGACTCCAGAAGACATTATCGAGAATATGTCTGTAACTTTTCCAGGGTTTACTGACATGGCAGACCTTATTGCTTCTAAAAAAATGGAGATTGTCAAGCCGGATAAATTGGTCTTAGAAGACATTGCGGAACTTTTGGAAGAAAAGATTGCAAATAATGACGTAAAGCGTGCAGTAATCGATTCTTCTACTATGGTGCGCCTGGGTTTCAAGGACGAATCTGAATACAGGCAGACAATGTTCGAATTCTTCTCACTTTTGAGGAATCTGGATATTACTGCAATTATGACTGTAGAAGCATCCAATCAGGACCTTGCCACTTCCAAGTTTGATATTGAGCACTTTGTAATGGATGGGATAATTAACCTCTATAACCTCGGAAAAGGGGAGCAGAGGGTTAAGGCTATCGAGGTCTACAAAATGAGGGGAACAGACCACTTAAAGGAAAAAATCCCCTTTAAGCTCACACCGAATGGAATAAAAGTCTTTGTAGGCGAAAAAGTCTTCTGAGACATTCCATTATTCTTTTTTATGTTCTCTCTTATGTTTAAAATTAAGCTGAAGGTGTATGGATAATGTATGACCACAAAAAAGTCGAGAAAGAAATTCTTGATTTCTGGGCTAAGAATGACATTTATGAAAAGGTAAAAAAATCCCGCAAGAGCGGAGAGCCATACTATTTCTGTGATGGGCCTCCTTATGCAACAGGCCAGATTCACCCTGGAACCGGATGGAACAAGTGCACAAAAGATGCAGTCTGCCGCTTCTGGAGGGGCAAGGGGCGCAATGTGCGCGTTCAGCCCGGTTTTGATACCCATGGCCTTCCAATTGAAGTTAAGGTCGAAAAAGAGCTTGGAATCAAACACAAGCAGCAGATTGAGGATTATGGGATTGAAAAATTCATAGAAAAATGCAAAAAATTCGCTACCAAATACATTGGGGTTATGGGAGGGCAGTTTAAGGATTTAGGGGTCTGGATGGACTGGGATAATCCATATATCACTTACAAAGACGATTATATCGAGGCATCCTGGGACACAATTGCAAAAGCCCACGAGCAGGGCCTCCTTACTCAGGGAGTGTATGTGCTTCCCTATTGCTATAGATGCGAAACAACTATGGCCAATTATGAATTGGAGTATGGTGAAGAGACTGACCCGAGCATCTTTGTAAAATTTCGCGTAAAAGAGCGGGACAATGAATTCCTGATAGTCTGGACCACTACCCCATGGACCCTTGTATCAAACATGGGTGTGATGGTGCACCCCAATCTTCCTTACGTACGGGTAAAAGTGGGAAATGAAGTCTGGATTGTTGCAAAGGACAGGCTGGATTATGTGCTGGAACTTACTGGTTCTGATGGAACAGTGCTCGAAGAATTCATAGGCAAAAAACTCGAAAAAGTAGCATACGAACACCCTCTTCAGGAATATATTGAAAAAGAGGCAGACCGCAAAGTTGTCCTAAGCGATGAGTTCGTTACCCTAGAAGAAGGAAGCGGTCTTGTGCATACTGCCCCAGGTCATGGACCCGAAGATTTTATTATTGGAAAGCGCTTTGGAATTGAGCCATTCTGCCCGGTAGATTTGCAGGGAAATTATACTGCTGAAGCTGGAAAAAAGCTAAAAGGAAAAAACGTGCGTGCAGCAAACCCAAAAATAATTGAAATGCTAAAGGAAATGGGCCTCCTTCTGCACGAATCTAGAATCAAGCACAGGTATCCTCATTGCTGGAGGTGCAAAACCCCACTTATTTTCCTTACCACAAACCAGTGGTTCATAGAAATCTCCAAACTTAAGGACAAAATGTTAGAAGAAACTGATGCTACAGTATGGCAGCCGGAATTTGCAAGAAGCAGGTTCAAGGATTTTGTCAGGGATGCCCCGGACTGGTGTATCTCCCGCCAAAGATACTGGGGAATTCCCCTCCCAATCTGGAAATGTGAAAACCCTGAATGTGGAGAGCTGAAAGTAATCTCCACCCGAAAAGAGCTGGGAAACATAACGGAACTCCACAGGCCCCACATTGATGAAGTAAAATTCAAATGCCCAAAATGCAAAGGGGAAATGAAGCGCATTCCGGATGTTTTGGATGTATGGTTTGACTCTGGAAATGCAGTCTGGGCCTCTCTTAGCAAAAAAGAAAAGGAGATCTATTCCCAGGCCGATTGCATAATTGAAGGGCAGGACCAGATTAGGGGATGGTTCTATTCCCTTCTTGGTTCGGGAATAGTCAAAAACGGTAAATGCCCATATAAGCGGGTAATTATGCATGGTTTCTTTGTTGATGACAAAGGGGAAAAAATGAGCAAATCAATAGGAAATTTTGTTCCGGTTGAAGAAATCCTGGAAAAATACGGAGCAGACTCCTTTAGGCTCTGGGGGCTCTCCAATACCATTTGGGATGAGCAGAAATTCAACTGGATTTCGCTCAGAGAATCACATGGAGTTTTAGACGTGCTCTTCAACATGTTTGTTTACCTAACCCGGTTTTACCCCAAAGGCAAAATTGAAGATGCACAACTTGAGAAAGAAGATAAATGGCTCCTCTCACGCCTAAACAATACAAGGAAGGAGTTCAATGCTGCATTTGAAGCCTATGAAATGAACCGCGCAACAAAAGCCTTATGCCAGTTTGTAGTAGAAGACCTCAGCAAGTTTTACATGAAAATGGTAAAGGAGAGAATTGCTAAGGGAGAGGGAAGCGGAGCGCTCTTTGCAATTTACGCCTCGGTGCTGGGAGCGCTGAAAATGCTCTCGGTAATTTCTCCATTCCTCCCCGAATACATCTACCAGAATTTCTACAAAAAGCATGAGAAAGAGGAATCAATCTCAATTTATCCCCTGGCAGAAATGCGCGAAGGAGAAATTGACCCGGCATTGGAAAAGCAGTTTGAATATATGCGGGAATTAGTGCCTGCGTTCCTAGAACTGCGCCAGGAGAAAAAAGTCAAGCTCAGGTGGCCATTGGCTGAGGCATACGTGAGTTCGGATTCCCAGGAAATTCTGGATTCAGTTAATGCCCTCTCAGATATCTTTGCCCGCTTGATTAATGTGAAGGAAATTTCAGCAGGGAACAAAGCAAAGAAAGTTGCATCCGCCAAATTCCCGGAAGGGAAAATTTACTTAAATTGTGAACTCAGCGAAGAGCTCTATGAAGAAGCAATCACAAATGAAATTGCAAGAAGGATCCAGATGCTCAGAAAGAAGCTTAAGCTTGTAGAAAAAGACAAGGTTTCAGTGGAGATGGATGTGGAAGATGAGTTCAGGGCAATTATTGATAAGAACAAGAAAGAAATCATGAAGGATACCAATACAAAATCCCTGGAATTTGTTTCTCTAGGGGACAAAAAAGATACCAAATCCTGGGAAATAGACGGGAGAGTTGTAAAAATAAAAGCAAAAAAAATCTGAGTGCACAGAATTTCTATGTACTCTTGAATTTTTTTCTTTTGTCCATATTGGACCAGCAATCTTTGCAGATGTAGGTTTTTTCCCCTTTTCCGGTTCTCTTTGAACTTTTAATGCATAGATTGCAGCACATTTTCTTGCAGTATTTGCACTCATCCAACTTTGCGGTTTTCGTGCCGCATCTTTCACACACCATTATTGCCATCTCAATACCTCATTTAAGCAAAACTTTGTAAGAAACTACTTTTTTCCCAGAAGGTATTTAAAAGGTTCCAGCCGATTTTTCCTTTATGGAAGAGATTACTAAGAGCCTGATCTTTGCAATCCTCCTCATCATTGTGATGTATACTTTTGGCGTAGTTGCTTACCATAACCTCGAAGGGTGGGGATGGGTAGACTGCATCTACTTTATGAGCGCAACCTTTACCACTCTTGGATATGGGGATATCGTTCCCAAAACGGATGAAGGAAAGGTGTTTACAGTATTTTTCATGTGGACCGGAATTTCTATTGGTTTTTATTTGATTTATACAATTTCCAAATACCGGGAAGCGAAAGTAGACCACAGGCTTCTTCCTTTTATTGCCCACTTAATGGATAGGGGAAAAAAACTACCTAAAAAGAAGCAGTATGGGAGCCCGGAGTATGGAAAAGCAGGAGAGTTCGATGAGATGCCAAGTGATATGCGCCAAATAATTAACCCGGCCACGCCAACTAAAAAGAGAAAGGAGCACCCTTCTTCTCCGCCCCGCATTCCGCATTCTAAGAGAAAATATAAGAAGTAGCAACAAGCCGCGTATTTTTAACAATTGCCTTTGCCCCGGTTGCTATGGCAATTGCCAGAAGCAAATCTAAACTTATTACAAAAAACAAAAGAAGCCATAAAATTGGAAATAGCATGTTCCTGCCCATCTGCCGGAGCAGTGTTTCACGCAGAACCTGAATTTCTGCATGGGTTATTTTTTTGAGCAGGGCAAGACCTTCCCCAAAACAGATTAGGGAAAAACCAAGCCCCAGGAGGATAATGTCTCCGGCAAAAAACCAGGAATATGCCCCAAAAAGAAGAAGGATTTCCCCTGCCCATCCGGTTGCCCCTGCAAAAAAGCGTAAGGATATGTGTGCACCATGTGTAGCCAGTTCTTTTGTGCGGATATTTTTGTGCATCATTTTACCAAATCTTTGCGTAAGTTTTTCCAACCTTTTCCTGAATTCTAAGGAGCCGGTTGTATTTTGCAGTGCGCTCGCCTCTGGCCGGAGCGCCAATCTTAATCTGTGATGCTCCTATCCCTACAGCAAAATCTGAAATAAAAGAATCATCGGTTTCCCCAGAGCGATGGCTTACAACAACTTGCATTCCAGCTTTAACAACAAGGTCTGCCGCTTCTCTTGCCTGAGTCACAGTTCCAATCTGGTTTATCTTGACCAGGAGTGCATTCATTGCCTTCATTTCAACTGCCTTTGCCACGCGTTCCGGGTTAGTAACTGTTAAGTCATCCCCTACAACCTGCACCCTGTTCCCATATTTTTTTGTGAACTCTGCAAAGCCTTCAAAATCTTCTTCGAACAATGGGTCTTCAATGCTGTATAGGGGATATTCTTCCAGAAGCCCTCCATAATATTCAATCAATTCTCCCCTATCCAGATATTCGCCATCCATGAAGTATTTCTCGTCCTTTTCCCGGTAAAAAGAGCTTGCTGCAGCATCTAGCCCTATCCCCATAATTCTTGAATATCCGCACTCTTCAATAGATTCCATAATTGAATCCAGTGCCTCCCTGCTTTTACTCATTGGAGGCGCAAACCCTCCTTCGTCTCCGACATTTCTGGCAGCCCTCCCATATTTTCGCACAAGCCTGTTTTTGAGTTCATGATAAATTTCAGTTGAAGCTTCCAGGCCATCAGAATAGCAGCCTGCTTTTGCAGGAATAATCATGAATTCCTGAACTGAGAGCCCATTTCCCGCATGCTTTCCTCCATTAATGATGTTGAGGAGAGGAATTGGCAGGGTGCTACCCCCAAGAAAATCATATAGAGCCATTTTTCTGGAGCTTGCTGCTGCCCTTAGGTTTGCCATGGACACTGCAGTAACCGCATTTCCCCCCAGGCGCTCTAAATTTGGAGTGCCATCCAATTCGCGCATTTTGTTGTCAATATCTTCCTGGGGGCTTACTTCCATATCATAAATTGCGGGACCGATTATTTTGTTTACATTGTCGACCGCTTTCATTACGCCCTTTCCATCATAACGTTTTCCGCCATCCCTTAGTTCCACTGCTTCATGCAGGCCTCTGGATGCACCTGAGGGGCTGGAATCGCGCCCAAAACCTCCGCTTCCGGTGCGAAGGTCCACTTCCACTGTGGGGTTTCCCCTGGAGTCTAGTATCTCACGTGCAAATACGGACTTAATCTTCATGAGGAAAGATTAGAAGGAAATAAATATAACAACCATCTTTTACCGATTTAACCATAAATACACACATTTAAATACCTTTCTCCGCCTTAATTACTCATGGGAGAATCCAACGGATATTCAGTTTCAAAGCTAAGTGCGGCAGAGGCTGCTGCCCTATTGGCTGCTGGGGCTGTGGATAAGAGGGGACCCGCTGTCACAATTGACCCAAAGCAGATTGTTTGGGGCCTCATTTCTGCCTGTTCTGTGATGATGTTTATTCTGCTTATGTGCGTTTTGATAGCTTACCTTTCAATGGCTGCACTCAATGCATTTTAGGCAAGAAGCGTCTCCGATAATTAGAATTTTTGCCGGCTCATTTTATGGAATCTAAAAAAGAACAATACCCAGTTTAATTTCCTCCACCAGTTAGTTTGTCTACTGCCTCTCTCCCCTCACTTTTAACTAAAAACATTAGTGCCACTCTTCTTACATTATCTTCAGCAGAATTCATTGCAGCCCATCCAAAATACTTTGGGGCTTCAAATTTTTTGAGCTCGTTAGCCCATTTTTCATCTTGATTGGAGAGGAAATGAGCCATTCCTACAACTGCCTTGCAACAATTTTGGTTACAAATATCATCTGGCCCATATGTTTTTGGGTCAAAGACTTCCCTAATCCGCTCAAAAAATGTTTTTACGTCTTGTTCCCAGAACAATTGTTTTTGTGTTATCTGAGTTAGCAACTTTCCAATGTGCTCCAATTTTTCTTCCCTGCTGGAAATTCTTGCAGTGCTCTCCGAACTATTCTGAGAATTACTTCCTTCTATGTCCTCTACTAGGGGCGGAGGGGCACTGCTTCTGAATTTTTTTAGGACGCTATTAACCCCCGAAGAAATCCCTGTTTTAACTGTTTTGGCAATACGGCGGCTAATGCTATTTTCATTGCGTTGCTTAGGTAGCTCTGTACCCATCCTTACTGGTTGGCGAGGGTTTTGCTCAACTCCACCCATGGAAGAAATTATTATCAGGAAACCTTTTTATCCCTGTAGTTGCCCAACTCTACTTATGAAGATTACTGTTTCTTCTCAAATGAGGCTTATTGAGCTTCTCTATAATCTGGGCATTCCTGCCGAAGCAGTATTCTTAACTATAGATGGAAAACTGGTTCCCGAAACAGCCACAGCCAAAAAAGGGGATAAAGTGGAAATCATTTTCTATAAGCATGTTCCCCCATTTTCTTCTCCGCAGGAGCCCCGCGGCCATTGGAAAAAAGCCAAACCCAAAAGTTCCTGCGAATATTGCAAATCCAAGCCGGTTATCTATCTTCCTTATGCAAAGCAGCATCTTTGCCCGAAGCATTTCCAGGAACTCTTTGAAAAGCGCGTCAAGAGGACAGTTCGCGAGTATAAAATGCTAAAAAAAGGGAACAAAGTTGGAATTGGAGTTTCTGGAGGAAAGGATTCATATGCTCTTCTTTATGCACTCTCAAGAGTGCGAGAATCCCTTCCCTTCGAAATGGTGGCACTCACAGTTGATGAGGGGATTCCCGGCTACCGGGATGCAGCAATAGAGAATGCAAAAAAGAGATGCTCTGAACTTGGGATTGAGCAGCACATCTATACCTTCAAATTTGAGCATGGAAAAACAATTGAGGAAATTGCAAAGGCTGGAGCGGAAAACCTCTGCTCCTATTGTGGAGTATTGCGAAGGAAAATCCTGAATTCAAAAGCATGTGAATTAGGCCTGGATAAAGTTGCAATAGGCCACAACCTTGATGATGTGGCGCAAACCGCAATGTTAAATTTAATTCGAAATGAACCTCTGCGCTTTGCGCGATTCAATGAGCCACTGCTAGAGAGCAAGAAGATGGTAAGAAGAATCCGCCCGCTCCGGGACATCCGGGAGAAAGAGGTTGCAATTTATGCATTCCTAAATGGGCATAAGTATGATTCCGAAAACTGCTGCCCCTATGCAACCAGCGCCCTCCGCTGGTCAGTGCGCCATGAATTGAATTCATTAGAAGACCAATACCCCGGCACAAAGAGCAAAATTGCATCAAGTTTCAATACGCTTCAGGGAATAGTCAAAGATTCTCTTAAAGAGAAAACACTGGAACTGAATTCCTGCAAAGAATGCGGAGAGCCCTGCTCAGAGGAAGTATGCATGAGCTGCAAAATGCTAAACGATTTATAGATTCCTGAACCTAAGTCCTTTCAATGGAAATAATTTTTCTTGGAACGGGCGGTGGGAGAATCAACCTAATTAATCAGGACCGGGCAACAGGCGGTTTCATTATTTCCGCAAGCAAAAATATCCACGTTGACCCGGGCCCTGGTGCCCTGGTTAATATGCGGAATCTTGGGTTTGACCCGCTCCAAACCAATATCTTAGTAGTTACGCATTCACATATTGACCACATCTCGGATGCAGGGGTTCTAATTGAGGGAATGAGCCGATATGGTTTAGAGAAAAAAGGAACTCTGATAGGAGCATCAGATGCACTTGAGGGAACAACAGATGGGCAGGCTATTAGCAAATACCACTTGGGGAGAGTAGAAAAAATTGTTAATGCAAAAGCTGGTGGGGACTTTGAATTCGAAGGGGGGAAATTTTATTTTACCAAGGCAATCCATGATAGCTTCCCTGCATTTGGGTTTGTGCTGGAGCTTGATGGAAAGAAAATTGGTTATACTGGAGATACTGAATATTACAGTGGGATGGCGGAAGTTTTTGAGGGCTGCGGCCTGCTCATCTTGAACGTGATGAAGCCCACTGAGGATAGGTATGAAGGGCACCTTACTGCAGAAGATGCCTCCAAGCTGATTGGAAGGGTTCAGCCCAAACTGGCAGTGCTTACGCATATGGGCCTCAAAATGCAGAGATATCCTGCTGAAAAAAAAGCAGCAGAAATAGAAGAAGAAACAGGAGTAAGGACAATTGCAGCAACTGACGGGATGAAAATTTCTTCTGAAGAGTTTTAGTACTATTTATATCGTTTTCTTTACCCTAATCAACCACATGAGACACCTAAGGAGTCCCACCAAGCCTATGTCTGCCCAGACTTTGGGATTCTCCAGCAGAGCTAATGTAAATTCTCCGAACTCCAGAGCCCTGGCTAAAATGTGGAATGAATTTGTGAATGCAAAAAAACGGATGCAAATCGAAGGCCCCTTTCTATCGCGACATCTTGCTTCAAGAAAAGCTCAAAGTGTTTTTGATTCCTGCTTTGGAGTTGGAGCAGACAGCATTTACTTGCTCCAGGAAGGCTATAATGTAACTAGTAACGAACTGGACCTGAATTTTGTTAGAGAAGCGATGAAGAACGCAAAAGAAGAGGGACTGAAGCTAAGAATCCTCAATTATGATTGGCTGGAGTTGGAGCAGCAAGTTGAAGAAGGTGCATTTGATGCAGTGCTCTGCCTCGGCAACTCCCTTACTTATTTATTTGACTATAATGAGCAGGTTCGTGCATTAGAGGGTTTTAGGTATATTTTGAGAAAGGGTGGCTCTCTTATTTTGGATACACGTAATTATGATTACATCCTCAATAGCCGTTTTGATATATTGGAGTCTGGGAACTTCCAGTATTCGGGGAAATATGTCTATTGCGGAATTGAGAAGGTACATGCTGTTCCAATTAGGATTTTAGAAGATGCAGTGACTTTTGAATATAGGCATCTGGAAACTGGAGAGGTCGGGCATTTGGTCCTTTATCCATTTATGGTGGATGAATTACGGAGTTTATTGCAAAACGCAGGTTTTGGCAGCCTTAGTATATTTTCTGATTATCAAGTAGGATTTAATCCAAAGGCAGATTTTTACCAGTTTGTTTGTGCCAAACCCTGATGCCGACTAGTTTTAAAGGTTTAATAAGCTACATTACTCTCACTTTTTGGGGTATTATTCATGTTCGAAAAAAGGTTTTCAAATGCCATAGAGGAAAAATGGCAAAATGAATGGGAAAAAAAAGGAACCTACACATTCCACGGTTTAGATGACAAAAAAACCTATGCAATAGACACGCCCCCTCCATTTACAAGCGGGGAATTGCATATGGGCCACGCTCTTTCTTATGCATATTTTGACTTTGTTGCAAGGTATAAGAGGATGCAGGGCTTTAACGTGTATTACCCTCAGGGCTGGGACACCCAAGGTTTCCCAACTGAAACTAAAGTAGAAAAGAAATACGGAAGGCTCCCAAGAGAGGAATTTACAAAAAAATGCATTGAGTGGACTGACTTGATGATTGAGAAGATGAAAGAGTCTATGATGCGCCTGGGGCTTTCCCCAGACTGGAAGCATCAATACCGCACTCTTGACCCTGAGTATCACAAGAAGGTGCAGCTTTCCCTGCAAATGATGTATGACAAAAACATGCTGTATCGCGGTGAGCACCCTGTTTTCTGGTGCTATAAGTGCGGAAGCGCCCTTGCAAAAACAGACACTGAAGATCTGGAGCGCGACACAATTCTAAACCACATTAAGTTCACCGGGCCAGAAGGTGAAGACTTAATTATTGCAACAACCCGACCGGAATTGATGTATGCATGTGTTGCAGTCCTCTTCCACCCAACTGATGAGCGATACAAGCA
>JGI10211J34971_10000667_pt1 | contig 28538 bp, 20 predicted proteins | sample Etolagsediment_FD_34971 | JGI IMG/M metagenome (IMG submission 34971)
AAGGAACTTCTTCTTCTGAAGCTGGCGTTCGCGCTGGACAATGGGGTTCCCCTGTCCCGTCTCCGCTTTGTGCCCCTCGATACACTCCGTCGAGCAGAAGGTCAACCGTCCATGCCGGACCGCGCACTCAGCGCACATTGGCTTGAAGCAATTGACGCACTTCGTCGTTGCTTGCTTATCGGGATGTTTCAGGCAGACTGCCATTTGCGATTTCTCAGTCCCTGCACGGAAGCTGTCTTCAGGTACAATACTACATTCGGCAGGTGTAGGAAAGGTCCAGGCAGGCGTTTTGCTGACACGTTGACTGGCGGAAGGCACGAAAACGCCGATGTGCTTGGACAGTATGGCGACCGGTGACTAACGTATGCAGAAGTGTCGGATCTGTTTCGCGACGCGGACAGAGTCGCAGGAATTGAATGTGAGAATACGAGGGCAGAGCTCATGCTTGCATTGCTGTTTGTGGTAGGTTGTGGCGTCTTGGGAGCGGGATACGTGTTCTACGGGCGCAAGCTCGATGACTGGTTGGGGGTCGATTCTGAGCGCAGGACGCCGGCGCACGAACAGAGCGACGGGGTGGACTATGTGCCGGCGCGGGCGGCAATCCTGTTCGGGCATCACTTCAGTTCGATCGCGGGGGCTGGACCAATCGTCGGGCCGATCCTTGCCGCAGCGTTGTTCGGGTGGCTTCCCACGGTTCTGTGGATACTGGTCGGGTCGATTCTCATCGGCGGCGTACACGACTACGCGGCGTTGCTCGTCAGCGTGCGCAATCGTGGACGGTCCATCGGCGAGATGTGCCGTCTGCACCTGAGCCCCTTGACCTATCGTATCTTCCTGATGTTTATCTGGTTCAGCTTGGTCTACGTCCTTGTGGTGTTCCTGGATCTGACAGGGAACACGTTCGTCGCGGGTCCCGGCGGGAAGGCGGAGTTGAAGGGGTGCGTGGCTACTGCGTCGGTGTTCTACATCGCGATTGCCCTGGTGTTCGGGTTCTGCGTCTACAGGCTGAAGATGAGATTCGGCGTCGGCGTCGCGATCTTCGTCCCGTTGGTGTTCGTCGGGCTCTTCCTTGGGCAGATGTTCCCCGTAGGCGGCAGCAAGAACGCGTGGCTGGTCGTGCTTCTGATTTACTGCTTCGTTGCGTCGATCACACCTGTGTGGATTCTGCTGCAGCCGCGGGATTTCCTGTCGAGCTTCCTGCTGTATGCGTGCCTCGTAGTGGGCGGGGTCGGGTTGGTTGTCGCTGCGGTGCAGGGAACAGCTCCTATGGCTCTGGACGCATTTACGGCGTGGACCCCGAAGGAAGGCAAGTACTTGTTCCCCCTTCTTTTCATCACCGTCGCCTGTGGTGCTGTGAGTGGGTTCCACTCGGTCGTCTCGTCCGGCACTACGGCAAAGCAGCTGGACAGTGAGAAATCCGCGCGGCCGGTGGCATATGGCGGCATGCTCGTCGAAGGAGTGCTGGCACTCATTGCGTTGGCCGCAGTCGGCATTCTCACGCAGGCGGAGGCCGGGGCCGCGCTTAAGGCCGGCAGCCCGGTCGCGGTGTTCGCGGGAGGTATGGGCGTGTTCGGAAAGGCACTTGGCATTCCTACAGACGTCGGGGCCGTATTCGGTCTCCTGGCCGTGAGCACGTTCCTGCTGACGACTTTGGATACGGCGACGCGGCTTGGCCGCTTCGTGCTGGAAGAGCTCTTCGGCGTGACGGACAAACGCTGGCGGTTCGTGTCGACCGCGGCCACCTTGGTGTTGCCTGCTGTTTTCGTGTTTATGACGATCGAGGTCCCGGACGCTGCCGATCCGTCAAAGATGGTGGCGCTTCCGGCCTGGAAGGCCGTGTGGCCCGCGTTCGGCACGACGAACCAGTTGCTGGCGGCGCTGACGTTGCTGGTCGTATTTGTCTGGCTTGTCGGTACAGGCGCCAAGAGAACGGCGTTTGTGTTTGTGCCGATGGTTTTCATGGGGATCACTGCCGGCGCATCGCTGCTACTGCTTGTGTGGACGCATTTGCTCCGGGGCGGGGATAAGCTCATCGGCAGCCTGTGTGCATTTCTGTTTGTGCTCGCGGCTATCGTTGTTGTCGACAGCGTGCGATTCTGCCTCAAGCGTCCCGCGGGCGTTGAGGCCAGCTCGGCTGAGTGATCGTCCCTTGGCGTTGCGGGCGACGGACGGTTTACGGATTTGGTGACACAAAGGGACGGGTGCGGGTGAGGTCTTGGGGGTGAGGTGCTCTTTTAGGTGTCTATAACCTTCTGAAAATAAGTCTATTGCGTGTCTTCTTTGAACTCGTTGGCACGCAGTGCGCTTAACTGCGGCGGAAGAACCGAGGGAGTAGGGGAGGGGAGAACCGTCGACTGAGAAGGAAGAAGACAATGAAGAGAACGAGAGAGACCCGACTTGTCGTCTGTATGATGTGCATCGCCGGTGTGGCCGTTCTTGCTGGCGGCGCAAAAGTCACCGACCAGTCCACACGTGCGATGGGCATGATGGATGCCTTTGTGGCCGGTGCGGACGACGCGAGTTCCATCTACTACAACCCCGCCGGGTTGACAGCGCTGGACGGGCCGCAGTTCATCACCAATTTCTACATCGCGCACGGCACGACGTACGCCGATACGCCCGGTGGGAAGGAGAGCTCCGACGGCCGGGTCTACTTCATCCCGACCATGTATTACGCGGCGCCTGTCCGCGGGTTGGAGAACACAGTTGCCGGTATCGGTGTTTACAGTCCGTTCGGCCTGGGTGCAAAGTGGGCCGACAATCTTGCGAAGCAGTGGGTGCAGGGATCTGCCCCTCCCGCCATGGCGACAAAGCTGGCGGAGATTCAGATGGCCGACGTGAATGCGGTGATCGCCCACAAGGTCACCGACACGCTGTCGATCGGCGTGGGCATCGACTACTACGACAGCCGTGTGATAAACCGGTTCGAGATGAACTACGGGGTCGCACAAGAAGAAGTGGACATGGACGCTGACGGACACGCTTGGGGCTACAACATCGGCCTCCAGTGGCAGTGCACCGAGGACCTCCGCCTGGGCATTACGTGCAGGAGTGAGTTCGAGGTCGACTACAAGGGATCGGTCAAGTACAAAGACGTGCCTGCCGGGTTCGGGCCGCCCGAACAGGCGTACGATGCCGACATCGACATCGAGTACCCGTGGTCGGTCGCGGCCGGCGTCTCGTGGCAGGCCACCCCCAAGCTGCGTCTCGAACTCGCCGCCGAATGGATGGAGTGGTCGTCGTGGGACACACAGGTGTTGGAGACAGGTGGCAGCCCGTTCACCGGCCCCGCCAATTTGGTGACACCGACCGAACTCGACTGGGACAACAGTTGGATACTGATGTTGGGCGGCGAATACGAGCTGAACGAGAAATGGACGCTTCGCGGCGGCTACGGCTACAACCAGACGCCCGTGCCGACGTCGACGGCGGATGTTCAGCTTCCGGCTGACACCGGACACGCGATCGGGTTCGGCGCGACCTATCGCTGGAACGAGAACCTGTCCCTCGACGGCGGCGTCATCGTCTCGTACGCTCCGACCAGGACACTGGACAACAGCAGTGCCCCCGCGGGAACCGACTTCGACACAGTTTCCACCTTCTACTCCATCGGCCTCGTCTACTCGTTCTGAAGTTGACGACGAGCCCTCCACCGGGGACCGAGCATTTAGCGCTCCGGCAAGGAAAGAGGAAGATCATGGTTGTAACAGCCCAACAGAATAGACCCGGAATCGCGATCGACCCGATCCTCGGCACTCCCGCCGTTGACGACGCGGGGACGCAAACGATCCTCATCGTCGATGACGAACTGGGCCCGCGCGAGTCGCTCAAGTTGATCCTGAATCAGGATTACCGAGTAGTCGCTGCGAAAGACGGCTACGAAGCGTTGAACCTGTTCGAGAGACAACGACCAGCCATGGTCATCAGCGACATTCGGATGCCCGGCATGGACGGGATCGAGCTGATGAAGAACGTGCGGCGTCTGTCCCCCGAGGTGCCTTACGTGCTGCTGACCGGCTACGGCACGCTACAAACGGCGCAGGAAGCGATACGCATGGGCGCGTTCGATTACATCAGCAAGCCGTACAACATCGAAGACATCCAGCGCGTGGTGGAGAGTGCACTGGCCGAAACGGACAGGAAGAGGACCGCCAGCCGGTCGATCAACGAGCTGCAGGCCTTCAATAGCGAGATGGCAAAGCATGTCCAGGAGTTGGAAAAGAAGGCGTCGCTGGGAGACCTGTCGGCCGAGCTTATCCACGACCTGAACAATCCCATGTGCGTGTTGACAGGCTATATCGATCTGCTGGAGGGAACACTCCGCCAGGAGATGGGTGACCCGGACGATGACCGGCCGTTTCTGGCCAATGTGAAACGGCAGATCGAGCACTGTGTGAAGCTCTCACGGCGCTTGTTGGACTACGCGAACAACACACGCCAGGAATGGGAAGGCGCGTGCGTCAACGAACTGATACAGGACACATTGTTCATCCTCCGTACGCGCATGCGGCACTGCAATGTGCGTGTGGAAGAGCATCTCGGTGACGTGCCCGCAACGTGGGTGCTGCCCTCTCCCCTGCACCAGGTCTTCTACAACATCATCGCCAACGCCTTGGACGCGATGGAGTCGACCGACGGCGGGGAACTGACGGTGATGACCGCCCTCATCCCGGCCGACCAGACCGGGAACGGCAGGGAAGCCATTGAGATCCTCATTCGGGACACGGGGCCGGGAATGCCGAAAGAAGTGGCAGAAAACGTGTTCTCCGCGTTCTACACCACGAAGCCGAAGGGGAAAGGCACCGGCCTCGGGCTGGCGATCTGCAAGCGTGTTGTGAACGAGCACTCGGGTACGATATCTCTGGATTCCGAAGAGGGGCAGGGCGCAACGTTCAGGATCGTGATCCCCGTGTTTGTCGAGCAACCTGACCCCGTCGACTTGGCTGGTGCCATGTCAGGCGTGGGGCTCTAATCCACCGTCCCGTCCGGCGAGTCGCGCAAACCACAGCACCACCTGTTGGCGGCTGTCAGTCGTCAGTCCCGACCTCAGACGCCACTGCTCGCCGCTTTTCTCTACCTGGCATTCCTCCCCTGCTTGACTTGCTCGCGTGCGTCGATACATTCCGTACCGTCGTTGTGCCGGTGACGGCAGCTACTGTCGTACCGGCGATGGGCGTGTGTCGCAGTGGAGTGTGGGCGTGGTGGTCCGGTACGACCATGTCCTGCTCCACGCGGTGTGTTGCTGAGGAAAGGCGGATCTGAGTCTCGCAAGGATTGAACCGTGAAGCCCGAGTTGCCACCTGCACCCCCATCGTCGCCGCTGACTGGCACCGTCCGCATTGACCTGAAGCGGAAGCGTCCCAAGCGTGGCCCATCGCCCAAAGAGGCGGCGACTCCGGGGCCGCCCCGGAAGCGGGAGGTGATTCCCGTCAAGAAGATTGACACCGACGGCAAGGAGCTGTTCTTCGAGCTGTTCGAGAGTGTCTACGACGGGATTCTCATCACGGATCTCAACGGGCTCATTCTCCGCTTCAACGAACGTGCCAGGGAGTACTTCCAGTTCGAGGACGACGTTGTCGGGAATCTGAGAGTCATCGACGTTGTATCGGGAGCCGATGACGGCACGTTGGACTGGATACGGACCAGTCTGAGAGACGAACGACGCGTATGGATTGACTGCATCTGCAAATGCATAGACGGGACGGGGTTCCCGGCTGAGGTGACGATCAACCAGATCCACTTCTCCGAGAAGAGCGAACTGTGCTTCTTCGTGCGTAACGTAACCGTGCGCAAGCAGACCGAGGAAGCTCTGCGAAAAGCGCAGGAACAGCTCGTGAACGTCGCTCACAAAGCGGGCATGGCGGAGATTGCTACGGGCGTTTTGCACGATGTGGGTAACCTGCTGAACACGCTCAACGTCTCGACTGGTGTGATCCGCACTGTGATGGAGTCGAATTCCATCAAGGGGTTGGCGATGGCCAACAAGCTTGTGCAGGAGAATCTGGACAGTCTGGGCGCGTTCCTGACCGAGGACGATCGGGGGAAGCAGTTGCCCGAAGTGTATTTCCGTGTCGGCGACGTCCTGCAGGCTGAGTGGAACAAGATCAGGAAGGAATCCGACCGGTTGCAGCGTACGATTGATGTCACGAAAGAAGTGATCAAAGCGCAGCAGGATAACGCCAAACTGGGGCAGCTCTTCGAGGAGTTGGACGTCGATGAGGTGATCGGTGAGGCGATCGCATTGCAGCAGTCCGAGATCAGCAATCACAGCGTTACGGTCGAACGCAAGTGTGAGCCGGACTTGGTGTTCGTGAGCCAGAAAGCCAAGCTGATTTTTGTCCTCGTCAACCTGATCCGCAATGCGGTCGATGCGGTCAAAGGCAACGAGGAAGGCAGTCGCCGGGTATACATCCAGGGGTTCGAGGATGAGGAGGGGTTCAATATCACCGTGACGGACAACGGCATCGGCATGCCGGAAGACGTTCTGGACCAGATTTTCACACACGGGTTCACGACCAAGGCTACGGGGCACGGTTTTGGCCTGCATATCTGCGCCAATCTCATGCGAGAGATTGGCGGCCAGATTATTGCTGAAAGCGAGGGGGATGGAATGGGGGCGCGCTTTACCCTCTTGTTCCCGACCGATCTCGCGGACGACGAAGGCGGCGACGAATGACCACTATTGAAGACAACTACCGCATACTGATCATCGACGATTCGCCCTCGATCCACGATGATTTCGACAAGATTCTCTCGCCCCCTGACGAGATCGAGACCGAGCTCGATCAGCTCCTTCTTGGCGTATTCGGGGATGGGGAGGATGGTGAGTCGTTGCAGAAGCCTCCGGTTCCTCCGGTGATCATGACAGTGGCACACGCTTACCAGGGCGAGGAAGCGCTGCGCATGATCGATGTCGCCGAAGACGAGGGCACCCCGTACGCCGTAGCCTTTGTCGATGTCCGGATGCCTCCTGGCTGGGACGGAATTGAGACCGTGTCCCGGATCTGGGAAAAGCACCCGCACGTGGAGGTGGTTGTCTGTACAGCGTACTCGGACTATTCCTGGGAAGAGATCGTGGCCCAGCTGGGCACGACCGACCAGTTGCAGTTCATCAGGAAGCCTGTTGACGTCGTGTCCGTCAAGCAGATGGCGTTGGCCCTTACCCGCAAGTGGAACCTGTCCAGGCAGTCCAGGCAGTACACCGAAGACCTGGAGGCCGAGGTGCAGGAGCGTACATCCGAGTTGAATGCGAAGGTTCGCGAGCTCGAAAAGGCACTGACGGAGATCCGTCAGTTGCAGGGGATTATCCCCATGTGCGTATACTGCCACAAGGTCCGTGATGACGACAATTTCTGGCAGCGAGTAGATCACTACATCAGCACGCACAGTCCGGCCGATGTCAGCCACGGCATCTGCCCCGATTGCTTCGTCAAGTACGTTGAGCCGATGCTCGAGGAGCACGACGCGAAGCAGCAGGAGAAAGACGCCGAGACAGTAGAGCAGACGGCGCCGGCGGGTGATGTCGTCCCGTAGTGCCTCCGCATCGTCTGGCGTCCCCGGCGGCCCGCGCATGCATGTTCCCGACACGGTCACCATCCGATTCTCTAGCGGCACTCTCATTCTGGACGGGTCTCCGGAGCACATATCCGGTCTCTCGCAATGGTGCAGCTACGATGAGCGTATCGGCGGATACCGTGCTCAGGCGATGCACTACGCAGCGATCGTCACGCGTCTGCATCGGGCTGGTATTCCCTACGAGGATGCAGCCCGAGCGTTCGAGCCGTTGACACTGCAATTGCAGACGGACCTGCAACCCCGCGAGTACCAGCGTGACGCGATTGCTGCCTGGCGCCGGGAGCAACGTCGTGGCATCGTCGTCCTTCCTACAGGGTCGGGCAAGTCGTTCCTGGCCCTGATGGCGATTGCTCATACACTGCGCCCGACCCTCGTCGTCGTTCCCACCATCGACCTCATGCAGCAGTGGGCGAGCCAACTCGAACGTGGCTTCGGGTGCCCGGTCGGAATGCTCGGCGGCGGGAGCAGAGATGTCCAGGACGTGACGGTGAGCACGTACGACTCCGCGGCGGCGCTGATGGAGTTCATCGGGAACCGCTTCGGGCTGTTGATCGTGGATGAGTGCCACCACCTTCCCGGACCGACCAACCGGCACGTGGCCACGATGAGCATCGCCCCGTTCCGCCTGGGACTCACCGCGACGCCCGAACGCGACGACGGCGGGGAGGGGCTTCTCTTTGAGTTGTTGGGCGACATCAGCTACCGGCGTGACATTGACGAGTTGGAGGGGAAGGTCCTCGCACCGTATCGGACGGAGCGACTGGAACTCGATCTGGAGCCCGACGAGCGCGCGGAGTATGACAGGTACCGTGAGGTGTACGTGAGCTTTGTCCGCCAGCAGCGGGTGGATTTCAGCGGCCCCAACGCATGGGGGCAGTTCATGGGGTTGTGTGCCAGGCACCCGCAAGGGCGGGCGGCATTCGAGGCATACCTGGCCCAGAAGCGGATCGCGCGCTCGGGGAGAGCCAAGTTCCGTGCCCTGTGGCGGCTTTTCCGGAAGCATGCAGGTGAACGTGTGATTGTGTTCACCGCAGACAACGACACCGCCTACGAGATCGGGCGTCGCTTCTTCCTGCCCGTGCTGACGCACCATACCAAAGCCGCTGAGAGGAAGGAGTTTCTCGACCGGTTCCGCGAGGGCCTGTATCCCATCCTTGTGACGAGTAAAGTCCTGAACGAAGGGATCGACGTGCCGGAAGCCAGCGTAGGCATCGTAGTGTCGGGCAGCGGCAGCACGCGCGAACACGTTCAACGCCTCGGGCGGATACTACGCCCGGCCCGCGGCAAGGAAGCCCGCCTGTATGAGCTGGTCAGCATGGGTACCAGTGAATCCTATGTGAGCGAAAGACGGCGACAACACCGTGCTTACCAAAGACCTCATCCGATGTCGCGTCAGCGGTAATCGCGTCAGTCCCCAGTTTGTGCCCGTGGATCGCCCGGATCTGCTCGAACTGGCCGAGGAACTGCTCGCGGTCTACCGTGCCGATCCGCCGCCGACACGTGGTGAAATCGCGGAAGCCGTGAATCCGCTTATCACGGCGTTCCGCGATGCGAAGTTCGCAAGAGGGCTCGACAAGCTGCTGACTGACCGCTGCGAGTTCAGCCATGCGAGCGATCGGGATTTCCCGAGCCTGCGGCGACAACTGTTCGAGATCAGTGCCTGTCTGCTCAAGGCCGGACCGGATGACGACTACGGGGCCTACCGACAGCAGGTCCTCGACGGGCACGCCGATCTCGCGGCGGCGGTGGAGGAGGGGATCTACGCCGACTTGCCCGAGAACGAGCGATTGATCCGTTTCCGTGATCTCTACCCCCGCCAACTCCTGGAGCGGTACAACGTGGCGCTGGTCCAATCACTCTTGCTGCGTGCCGACAGGCTGGAGGTGACGGTGGCCTCGCCAGCGCCGGCAAAGATGCGGAAACTCATGAAGTACCTCAAGTTCTTCCGTTTACTGACCCGCATCCACCGAGTCGGCGAGAAGGGCCGGAAGAAGCCGGGCGGCGTAGACGATGCTGTTATGCTGACCGTCGACGGGCCAGGCAGCATGTTCAGCCACGCCAAGAAATACGGCCTCCAACTGGCATCGTTCTTTCCTGCGGTGTGTGATCTGGAGAACTGGCGGCTGGACGCCGACGTTGAGTGGCGGGGCGCCGGGAGGGAACTGCGGCTGGACCAGAGAAGCGGACTGGTGAGTCACTACCGGAACTTCAGTGCTCACGTCCCGGAGGAGATCCGTATGTTCCACCAGCACTTCACCAAGACCGTGGCGGACTGGCATATCGTGGGGCACACGCCGTTCATCGATGCCGGTCAGCAGGAGCTTGTGTTCCCCGACTTGAGTTTCGAACACGATTCGGGTCGAACGGTGCACTTGGAGCTCTTTCACCGGTGGCACGCATCTCAGCTGCTCGCCCGTTTAGCCATGGCTGAGGGCGGGAAGATCCCGGCGCTGATCGTGGGCGTGGATCGCTCACTGGAGCGTGCCCCCGAGACCGCATCCGCACTGGAGCGGAGCGAGTGGTTCGCCACGCACGGCTTCCTGTTCCGCGACTACCCGCCCGTGTCCAAAGTCCGCAAGCTCTTGGACGCGCTGCTCGGTATGGAATGAAACCCGGCAAAGAAGACGGCGCGATGACTTGATGCCATCGCGCCGTGGATTCAATGCTCGCCCGTCCGGGCTCAGACTGGCTGGCCTTCCTCGATGATCAGCCGCAGCTTCTCGAGCGCCTGGTTCTGAATCTGGCGCACACGCTCCCGCGTGCGACCGATCGCCTGGCTCACATCCTCCAGGGTGCGCGGCGTCTCGCCGTCGAGGCCGAACCGTAGCTTCAGGATCGTCCGTTCCCGGTGGTCGAGATGCTCGAGCAGGCTGACCATGTGGGTCAGGAGCTCGTTCTCCTCCACGATCTGATCTGCCGAAGACGTCTTGGTGTCGGCAACCATGTCGGCGATTTCGCCGTCTTCGCCTTGCCGGATCGGATCGTTCAACGAGATCGTGGAAGTCTTGGCCTGACGCAGGCCGGCGACCGTACGCTCGGTCAGGTTGACGTCTTGGGCGATCTCCTTGTTCGTGGGGTCTCTGTCGAGCTCAGCTTTCAGCTTTTCCTGGCTGGCCTGAATCTTGTAGATCTTGTTGGCCGACTGCACAGGGATCCGAATCGTGCGGGCCTGGTTGGCGAGGGCTCGGCGCATCGACTGTTTGATCCACCACGCCGCGTAGCTGCTCAGCTTGGCACCCTTGGTGGGATCGAACTTCTCCACAGCCCGCATCAACCCGATGTTCCCTTCCGAAATCAGGTCCAGGAGCGGCAGGCCACGGCCTTTGAAGTCATGAGCGATCTTGACCACGAGCCTGAGGTTGCTGCGAATCAGCTTCTTTCGTGCCGCTTCGTCCCCTGCCGCGATCAGTGCCGCCAGTTCCGCTTCATCATCGCGCGTGACCAACTGGTACGTGCTGATGTTCTGCATGTACAACTTCATTGTGTCGTTGTCTGGGAGCATAGGCTATGCGGATCCTTCCCGTGCAAGAGGTGAGGAGGCACAAGAGTCTGGGTGGCTGGCACCGGGGCGGAGAGGAATGCGGGGCGGGACAACCACAGAACGCCGCCGGGAATCAACCCGGCTCGGCGAGTGTGGATGGCAGGTCAAAATCACTGCGCGTTTCCCACCGGCATTATGAATGAACAACGGGTTACCCGAAGTCCATTCTCTCAGACACTTGACGGCTCGAAGGAGGCAGTCTTGCCTCATCGGAAAGTGAGGGAAACAGGCAGTCGACGGAGACACGTTTTCCTGCACAAACCGAATAGGATAAACTAACGCCAGAAGGCCAGAAGTAAAGCTGCCCTGCAAAGTTTGAGCCGGTTTTTGGAGTTTGACAACCCCGTCGTGCTCCGTGGGTTGCGTAGCGCGACAGGCACTAGATTCACAAGGAAAGACGGCTGAAGCCCACGCTGGATTTGCCCCGACAAGAAAAGGCCTTTGCGGATGACGCGTCACGTCGGCGTGAGTCCACAAAGGCCCGGCAACCGGCCGTTTGGCCTAACGCGCAGCCCAGAGGATGCCGCGCTTGGTGATCTCCATCACCTCCGGAATTTCGAACTCTCTTGCCACGTGTCCGAGGGACGAGTAGAAGACGCGGCCTTTGTCCCAGTTCCGTTTCCATACCACTGGCATGACCGTGCCACCGACCCACGGCATTCCTGTCGCCTCGGCGCTGACTGTCGTGTCTGCGATCACTTCATTGCCGGGGTCGACGTGCATGTAGTACTGCTCGGACTTGATCGTGAAGTTCGGGATGCCCGCCACAATGGGGTCGTCCGGCTTCACCATGTTCACTTCATACTCGACCTGTCCGCCGGGGTGGGCCACAAACTGGCCCCCCACGATGAACTGGAACTGTGTATTGCTGCGGAACGCATCGCCCATGCCGCCGTGCCATCCGGCCAAGCCTATGCCGCTGGCCACAGCGCTCGCCAGGCCCTTGCATTGCTCGCCGGACATGTCCCCCATCGTCCAACACGGCACCACTACGTCGAAGGACTGCATTCTGTCCGCATCGCACAGTAGGTCCAGCGAGTCTGCTATCACGACGTTGAAGCCTTCCTGCTCGATCACGGGTGCGACGGCCTCGACGCATTCCTTGGGTTCGTGTCCCTTCCAGCCGCCCCAGATCATCAGTGCTGATTTCACGTTTCTGTCCTTTCATTCCTGTTTGGATGGCGGGAGCCTCTCGCTCCAGCGCAAACCGGCAATATAGGGGCATACCAGAGCCCGGCAATGCGATGAGCGTTCCCCTCGCCGCGATCGGTGTTCGAGCGTCAGGCGTCGACGTCCTGAAATCCGACACCCGAAACCAGACAGCGATCCGCGCCGGCCCTGAGTGCCGGTTGACCACGGAGCGATCGAGAACGAGACACCCCTACACGCGCCATGGCCTGCGCGGCGCCCGGCGACGCATTGCATTGGCTTCGTCGTCGCCGGGGAATTCCTCCTTGAGCGGGTCCCACTTCAGCCTGCGGCCAAGCAACATGGCGATGTTGCCCAAGTGGCACACTGTGGACGAGCGATGCCCCACTTCCTCGTTGCAGATGGGTTTGCTGCGAGATCGGACGCATTCCAGGAAATCGCCGAAATGGCTCCGGCTTTCGTAGAGATGTATCTCATCCGGCCCGATTCGCTCCTTGAGCAGCGACGTCGGCTCGGCCGAAATTCGGCCGCGGTTCACGTACACGCGTCCCTCCGTGCCAATAAACGTCGTACCGGTGCCGCCGGTCTTGCAGGTCAGGAGCACACCGTTGGCGTACGTGCACTCGAAGTGCACGCGCGTGGCGGTCGTGAACAGACCCGTCGTGGGGAACTCGCCGTCCCCCATGATCTCGACCGGACCGGATTCGTCCATGCCCATACCCCACTGGGCGATGTCCAGATGGTGGGCTCCCCAGTTCGTTACCTGTCCTCCGGAGTAGTCGAGGATGAACCGGAACTGGTAGTGGCAGCGTTGCTGGTTGTAGGGAGCCCACGGCGCCGGTCCGAGCCACATGTCGTAGTCGAAACCATCGGGAACCGCTTCAGGCTCCCATGTGGGGCCGCATCGCTTGTTGTTGCCGGGAATTCCCACGAGCACCGTTTCGAGCTTGCCGATGCGACCGTTACGCACAAGCTCGCAACCGAAGCGGAACCGTTGGTCCGACCGCTGCTGACTCCCCGTCTGCAGCACACGGCCGTGCCGCTTGACGGCATCGGCCAGAACGCGTCCTTCGCGGATGGTCAGTGTGAGCGGTTTCTGCACGTACATGTCCTTGCCGTGCTCCGCCGCGTCTATGGCCGGGATCGTGTGCCAGTGATCGGGCGTGGCGATGCACACGGCATCGATGTCGTCCCGTCGCGTGATCTCACGGAAGTCATTGTAGGCTGCGCAATCCTTGTTCCCGTAGCGGCTGTCGACACTCGCCTTGGCGCTTGCGAGGTGCTTGGCGTCGACGTCGCAGGCAGCCACCATCTGCACGTCGCTGTGACCCATGAACGACCGCATGTTGCCCATGCCTTGACTACCGACGCCTATCGTTCCCATCACAATCCGATTGCTGGGAGGCGTGACACCATCGCGCCCCAATGCAGACGCCGGGATGATTGCGGGAAACGCAAGTGCGGACCCCGCAAGGCCGCCGCGTCTCAGCAGGGATCGCCTGGACAGGAGTGGACTGTACTGTTCGCTCATCGGATCGTCTCCGTCATGGCTTGGGCATGTTCCGGCAGGATAGACGTGTTGCTCGGGATGTCAAGTGCCCTGGCGAAGCGTCGCGAAGTACGGGAGTACGGGTTACGGTACGCCTGTGCATCGATGTAGTGCGCAATCGTGTCAATCGATCTACAGGATCAGATGTGGAGGACAGACAGATGGGATTGTTCAGCAAGCTCAAGGGGGCGATGAATGCCGTGACCGGCGGCGCTGCCAAAGTAACGATCGCATGGGGACCCGAGGTTGTGGTGCCCGGGGAGGACGTGTCCGTGACGGTGACCGTGACGTCCACCGGCTCGGCAGTGAAGTCCGACGGCGTGTTTGTGGACGTGCTCGCCCAGGAAACGACCGTCGTGGCCGCCGAGGCGGACGGCGAGGAAACCGGTGACGAAATCGTCCCGGATGTGGGACCGGATTTTGACGAAGGGATGGAGACCGAGCAACAGGAGGAACCCGAGCTGACGCCCGATACGAATACGACGTTTGACGAGACTTTCCGGCTGTGTGACGCTTTTGTGCTCGGGGCCGGCGAGAGCCGGGAGGTGAAAGGTGTCATCTGCCTGCCTGCCGAAGTGCCGCCTTCGAGTGATGTCGAGCTCGGGCATCACTACCGGATTCGCGGACGGTTGGAGGCGTTCGGCAATGACCCCGACAGCGGTTACACCAAGCTGGTCGTGGGTAGCGGCGGATAGGGCAATGTCATTGACCGAAGCCGAGCCGTGGCGCACAGAGTGGGTCCTGATCGCCGAGCGGGACGTGCGCGATGCGACCAACGAGAACATCGCACCGCTTAAGTCATCAATGACATTGGCGGATAGGGAGCTTTCACGCGTCCTGTGAACTTACCCGCGTGTGAACGTGTCACGTCCCGTGTGAGGGAGAGCGGGGAGTCCGTTCCCGCTCATTGTCCACGATGCGGATGACGCACCAGAATGGGAAGGCACACAGCCCCACCAGAACTATCCACCACTGGCCGATGGTGAGAAGCAGCATCAGAACCGAGAGCACCGCCGTGCTGGCGCGCGAAACCCCGATCCTCCCCGACAATACGCATCCCACGACCGCGCTGGTAACAGGAATCGCGAATTCTGCCCAGTAGGGAACGCGGATTGGGGCATAGGTTCCGGGCGATTCGGGGGAAGCGAGGAACATGCTGGGTAGCAACACTGCCCCAAAGAACGCAAGCTGTCGGCCGCTGAGTCTTGAGCAGGATGCCGCGATGGCCAGGTAGACCATCGGGAATACCGGCAGGAGGTAGCGTGTGGCGTTGACGTCGTAGAACATCAGTGAGCAGTGGAAGAGGAGAGGGAAAAGGCTGCTGAGCCACAGCGTTGCTGCGACTCGCATGTCTGTTATGAAGTAAAGAGAGAAGACAGAAATGAGCAGAATCTTGTAGTGAATCTGCATGTAGAACCGGTATCCGTTGAGGCTGCTAAAATCAAAGATGTCGAGGAACCTCTCTGTTTGGCCTACGTACTGCTGTGGGGGAAGGGACGGTTGAAGGGGATTGCCCATAACGGCCAAGTTGTCCAGAAGCTGGGGAGAGAATGCAATCATGGCTACCGTCCCAAGTACCAAATAGTGCACAAGTATCTCCTTGACGGGGCATCCACGACGTCTGAGTCCCACAACGTCCCACAGGAACAGCCCAGGGAACACTAGGCAGCTCGTATAGCGCATACACATGGCGGCCCCCAGCAGACATCCGAGCAAAGTGTACTTTGCTCGGGACGGTTCCCGGCCGACCATGGCTGCAAAGCCAAGTAGCACGAAGAACAGAGCAGGACCGTCGCCCATGGCATGCCATCCCGTGAGCAGGGCCTGGAACGACAGGCTGACGGCGTAGGGGTGTAGCCGACCGACGTAGAGTACCGTCTTTCCCATGAAATCGGGATCGACAGGCGTGCCCATCCTCATCGTCCAAGCTGTGAACGGGAATGCGATCGCTACAACAGCCGCGATGTGAAGCGCTCGGATTGAGCCCGTGACTTGCCGCGCGATATACATGACAAGCAGGAAGCTCCCACCCCCGAACACGACAAGAGCAAACACTTCGTAAGGAACGATCATGCCGTAGAGAGCCGAAGGGCGAAGCAGCAGGATGAACGGCAGATAGAAGAACATGGGGCCGAGCGTGTTGTTTAGGCGCGAGGAGCGCTCCAGTCTCAACCACTCCTTCGCCATCGTGAACCACTGCTCGTAGTCCGGGTTGTGCGTGAAGTAGAAGCCTCGGATGTAGAAAAGAGCTAAGATCCCTGTGCCCCAGACGCTTAGGTAGAACGCATACAGGAACCTGATGTCATCGGCCCTGTCTAGGCTCTGGGCGAAGAGCCTCAGGCACAGTGCTATTCCAAGTAGAACGAACACCAGGAAGGTCGGCTCGGGCGAGAACCGGGGGGAGGCAACCCAGTAGGCGTGACCGAGGGCGTCGCGCTGGACGACTGCCGCTACATTCTCCGTACACCAGCAGCGTCTTCCTCGGGATTCCACCTCATGTGCATCGACATACCGCCTGATCCACGTGTGTGGGAACATGCTGCCAGTCTCAAGCACGACCTTCTCTGATCGCAGAATCCTGTAGTGCATGCCAGGCTCAATGACGAAGCCGGCGGGGGTCGTCAATGAGGCATTCTCGTACGCTGCCAGCGGATGGACCGGGTATAGGAAGGAGCTGGGATTCCGAAACTCGATGACCGTGAGGATGATTGCGACGCCGACGGCTGCACTCGTCGCGATCATCGACATTCTCTGGAGTGTTCTCTGCATCTTGCATGATACCTTTTCCTGGGAGCAGGTTCGCCGATTGGCCAAACGGGCGTGGGAGTAGGCTTACTGCCTTTCTCTCTAGCTGTGGCGTGGCTCAAGGGACGAGATGCCGTACGCGGCAACTGCTTTGGCCCCGAGCTCGTTGGCTGCGAGCTTGCGCAGATCGACGGGCGGACCTGCCGTAACGCCCGGTGCGACATCGTGCCCCGAAGAGAGACCTCTCTCGGCGCCCTCCAGGACCGGAACCGTGTGGAGCCCGAGCTCGAAGGGACGGAAAAGGGCATCTCGTGCCTCGGGCGGAAGCCTGCCGTTGCGATGGTCGAGGAATGCGCGGAAGATACGTCCTGGGCATGACATGCCGAAGCCGGTTACCAGGCCGCTCTTCTCAAACGTCCTGAACAGCGGGTTGGTCCAGAAAATGCCGTCAGGATGGACCTCCACGAAGCCGCCGCCCTCAGGAGGGATATCGATCCAGCCATCGGTGCATACCATCCGGCTTGTCTGTACAGTGAGAGCCGACGCGCTGTCCGGCAAATGCCAGCCGGTGATGATGTGAGCCACGGCACCATTCTCGAAGCCGACCTCAGTGTCCACCAAGTCGTACCCGTTAACAGCGGTTGGCGTGGGTGAGAGGATGTCTGTGTATTCGCTCCGGCAATAGAGGTACTGGTATATCTCCCGGACCACCGATCCTCCGCCGATCAGCCCAAGTCGCAATGTCTGCATGGCCTGTCTTCCGTCTTGCGCCGTTTGCCCAAGAGAGTAGCCCCGCTATCATGCCTCCGCAAGAGACGGCGGGGCAATTCAGCCGCCCGAGCTCGTGCGCTCGTGCGTTGACCACGGGGAAAGGCCGGTTACCGTATCAGCCGAAACAGGGATCGTATCCGATCAACCCCGGACAGACAGGAAGAAGAGAGTTGAAAACAGACACGTCACGTGACGTCTCCCGCTCCGGCGGGGACCTGAGATCTCCCCCGCTCAGTTGTTTGCTGGACTCCATCGGCAATACACCCTTGGTCGAATTGCAGCGGATCAGGCCCGAGCGCGGAGCGCGAATCCTGGCCAAACTCGAAGGCAGCAACCCCGGGGGATCGGTCAAGGATAGGCCCGCGCTCTGGATGATTCGGCGGGCCGAGGAACAGGGACGACTGGTGCATGGGAAGGTGATCCTCGAGCCCACCTCAGGCAATACCGGCATCGGCCTGGCCATGGTCGGCGCATGCAAGGGGTACCGAGTCAAGTTGACGCTTCCGGAATGCGTGAGTGTGGAGCGCCGCCAGACGCTTCTGGCCTATGGGGCCGAACTCGTCCTGACGCCTGCCGAGGAAAGGACCGACGGGGCGATACGGGCTGCCCACCGGATCGTGGCAGAGAATCCCGATCGCTACTTCATGCCCAACCAGTTTTCGAACCCCGACAACTGGCTGAGCCATTACGAGTCGACCGCCCCCGAGATCCTGGCGCAGACCGACGGGAACGTGACCGCGTTCGTGGCCGGCATGGGAACGACCGGTACGCTCATGGGAGTTGCCCGCCGCCTCAAGGAACACGATCAGGACATTCAGATTATCGGGGCCGAGCCTGTCGCCGGCCATGCGATCCAAGGGCTCAAGAACATGACCGAAGCCATCGTGCCCCAGATCTATGAACGCGATCGTCTCGACCGCATCGTGATGGTTGACGATAGGCCTGCGTACGCGATGGCCAACCGGCTGGCGTTGGAGGAAGGGCTATTCGTCGGGATGAGCAGCGGCGCGGCTGTATGGGCTGCTGTCGAAGTCGCCGCGGAGCTTGCACCGGGAGACACGGTTGTCGTGCTCCTCCCGGATCGCGGGGACCGGTATCTGTCCACCAGNCTGTTCCGCTCCATATGCGCCGAGTGCCCGCCGTAGGCAGGCGCCTCCGGCCCTATTCCCCCGCGGGAGCGTCGCCGGGGCGTGTAATCTTGGCGTTCGCCTTCAGGCCTTCGATGTACTTGCCGAAGTTCTCGCCCTGCTTCTGCTTGGTGAGCTTGTCGGTGATCTCGGCCTTCTTATCTTCCAGAGTGACGGCGGCAGCCTCTTTGTGCTCCAGTACTTGCACGATGTGGTACCCGAATTTGGTCTCCACGACCGGGCCGACGTCGTTCACCTTTTGTGAGAACGCAGCTTCCTCGAACTCCGGGACCATCCGGCCGCGCGTGAACGTGCCCAGATCGCCACCTTTCTGACTGCTGGGACAATCGCTGTTCTCCTTGGCAGTCTCGGCGAAGTCCGCGCCCCCCACCAGTTTCTTCTGCAGCCCCTCGGCCTTCTTCTTTGCCGCTGCCTTGGCCGCATCATCGGCATTGTCGTCGGTCTTAATCAGAATGTGTCTCGCGTGAACCGATTCCGGCGACGCCATCTGGTCCTTGTTAGCATCGAAAAACGCAACGATCTCGTCGTCGCCTATCTCCACGTCGGCAGGGATCTCCTGGTCGAGCAACTTGCGGATCCTCATGTCTTCCGTGATCTTCTCGCGCAACTCCGCCTGGGTCAAGCCCTGCTGTTGAAGCGCAGCATCCAATGTCATGCCCGGGGGAATCCTCTTCTCGATGTCCGCCACTGCATCGTTCACGTCCTCGTCGCGAACGACGATCTTCAGCCGTTCGCTTTCACTTTTGAGCAGTGTTGTCATGACGAAACGCTCTTCCACCTTCTCTCGAAGCATGGGCATGAACATCTGGAGTTGCTGCGGAGGAATCGGACGCCCCCCGGTCATCGCCTGCGCTTGCTGCTGAACTTGCTCCACGAGCATTGCCTCGGTCAGTTTCTCCCCGTTCACTTCGACGACGACTGCATCGGGGTCGGCGGCCGCTTCAGGAGCGGGGACAGCCATTGCCGGTGGTGGCGTAGGGGGTGGTTCCGCCGTGGCGGACCGTTCGCTGAGCACTACGCTGAGAACGATAGGCAGCACCAAGGCTGCGACGGCGAGGCACGCGACGGCTTTTCGGTTGGTCTGAGGAGTCATGGATCTCTTTCTCCGGGCTGTTCGGCACTGGCGAGCGGCATCGATGGCGCCCGGCCGTTCCGGAAAGGTCATGCACCGGGCTCATGTCCACGGAGGAGCAGAAGGGCGGCGACAATATCGCCTGCGGAAACCGCACTACGCGGTTCGACATCTGCCGGCTTTCTCCTGGCGGATGGCGTGCCGGCAACGAGTGAAACGGCGGAATATAGTGTCCCGCCCCAGCCGATGCGAATTCCGTCGCGTCACTACTAACTGAGGAAGTGGCACTTGTGTCGGACGAGATCCGCGTGCAGTTCGTCCCCGTCGAGATCTGCCGGGTCTATCTCGCGGGCGGCGCACCGAGCCGCCGCCAGTCCGGCAGCCTGTCCGGTGGCCATCATGCTCCCGGTCACACGATACGAAGCGTGGGCATAGTGGTCGCCGCTGATGCAGCGCCCTGCCAACAGCAATCCGACTACGTCCCGCGGGACAAGGCACCGGTAGGGAATCTCGTACGGTTGCATCTTTGCGCCGTGCCCGCTGTTGCCTTGCCCCGGCCCGTGATGAATATCCACGCCGAAACGCACGCAGCAAACAGCGTCCGGGAAACGGCGTCCTTCAGCCAGATCATCCATGCCGATGCGGTAGAGGCCGGTCACGCGCCTGCTCTCACGGAGCCCGATGCTGGCAGCGGTGTTGGTGATGCGGGCGTCCGCGAATTCCGGCAATTGTCTGAGCAGCGACATGAGCTGATGCGCCTGTTTCCGGGCGTTCATCGTCCCGGCGGTGAGCTCGGCTGGATCGAGCGGATTGACTCGGTACACATGCGTGGCCTGAACAGCCCCGGCAGTGTCGCATGGCAGCGTGATGACGTACGGTGCCGCCCCGTAGCGTGGGAAAGGCAGCTCGAAGTCTGTAGGTCGTTCGGCCAGAACGGCGGCCAGTCTGTCGTAGAGAGCCCGGCTGTCCCGCTGACGGAATCCGCGGATGTCGCGGATCTCGAACATGAGGGTCATGGGCTGGACGTATCCGTCCACGGGTGATCCGAATGCGAATTCGCAACCCGCGCGAGCAGCGATGTCACCGTCGCCGGTAGCGTCAACGACTACGTGCGCCAGGATTGCTTCCCGCCCGGCCTTCGACTCCATTACCGCTCCGTGCACGCGGCCCTCCACGACGATCGCATCGACCGCCTGGCTGTAGTACAGCACATGCACGCCGCGTTCCCGGAGCATTTGCTCCAATGACAGTTTCATCGCCTCCGGATCGAAGCAATAGCTCCCGCACCAGATCCGCCACGCGCCCGCTGCCTCCAGCTTGTCGATCAGTTCCCGGACGATATAGCCCCGGTTGCGTTCCTCAAAAAACGGGTTCACGAGCCCCGCGGTCCACATCCCGCCCGGCATGGCCCAGCGTTCCACCAGGACCACATCCGCTCCTTCGTCTGCGGCCGCGAGCGCTGCGCCCACTCCGGCCGGCCCGGCGCCACAGACAAGTACGTCGCACCGGCGTCGTACCGGAAGCTCACGTGGCGCTTCCCATACACTCTGTTCTGTCACACGTTTTGCATGCGCATCCTGCCGGAGCCACTGTTCGTTGCTGGCCGAGTCCATCAAGGCTTCTCCTTTTGCCGGCCCCCTGAAAACGCTCGGGTTCGCAATAGGCCGGCCATCGGCAGTCTCCGTGTATGGCAACGCACTGAACGTACCCGCGCCGCGCCCGATGTCAAAACTCGTCGTTGGCAGTTGAGGTGTGGAGCGGATCCTCCGCCGAGCGCCAATGTCATTGCGTCCCGGGGAGCGCGAGCCGGCCCGAACAGCTACCGGGGTCTCAGTCGCGCTGCCGGGGGATTCAGCGCAAAGGGCCGCGGGGGGTGAGGGTTACGGTGGTGGCACCGGGGGCGTAGACCCAATAGCCGCGGAGAGGGACAACGTGGGTGACCTCTTCGTATCCTCCGGCGTGGTACTCCCAAACAGAGCCGTGGATCGCATTCCCGAAGACGTCTGTCACCGAGTTGTTGTCGGGCCTGAACGGAATGGCAATCAGATTCCACCCCTCTGCGAGCGGGATGCTGTTCGATGGCGCGGCGTCCGCAGGCGCGATCTCGACGTCCGTTGCTGCGAGAGCATGCACCCAGTAGCCGCAACCTGGCACCAGTTCAGTGACCCGCGAGTAGCTGCTTGTGTGGGCGTCGGTGTCCCATTCCCAGGCGGGCCCGATAGTCACTGGGCCGCCGTAGGGGTCGCAAAACACGATACTCGGGCGCGGGTCCCGGGGAGCGTACGCGAACCCGAGCAGGTTCCAGTTGGTCTCCAGCGGGATCACGTAGTGGAGGGGCGACGTCCCGGTCAGCAGTTCGTCATAGTTCGTGAAGCCGTCACGGTCAAGATCGGCATCGGGCACGAGATCGGCGAGGTCAACGATGCTGTCGTCCGGTGAGGCATGGATCTGTTCGTCCTCCCAGGCGTCGGGTAAGCCGTCCGCATCGGTGTCGGCACTGAAGTGGGCCGTCATTGTGCCGGGCGTGACCGGCTCGACAGTTGCGGTCGCTGTCCGCGGCGCCGGGATGGCGATCCCGCCGGTGACGGTCCATTCGAAGAAGACCGCGCCATTGTGTGGCAGCCCCTGCACCTTGAGCGGCGCCCCGTTTGTGTCCGCGTAAACCTGTCCGGCGGGGTTGACGTCTCCGGGCCCGACCGCACTGACCGTCACGGGGACATCGTCATCGGTCTCTTCCAGGTCGATCTCGACGGGGCCGTCCGTGGGGTCATCCGTTGCTCCGAACGAGAGCGTCAACGTATCGGCACCATTCACATCGTCACTGTCATCCTCGGCCGCCGAGACGGTCAGTACCTGATCCCGGTCCCAGTTAGTGGGAGTGAAGGTGAGCGCGGCCGGTGTCGGCACCGAAAAACTGCCGTCGTCACCGGCCACATTGGCCTGGACCTGAACCGCATCGGTTGGCGGACCGGACAGGTGGATACGCAGCTCGGCGCTGCCGCCCTCTGCTATGGTCAATCCGGCAGCGTCCGGGACGATGGCGAGACAGTCATTATCCGCTTCTGCGACATTGACATCGACGGTGGCCGCGCCGGCAGCGGTCAGCCGGATTCTGGCGACACCGGCCGCGACATCCGCATCGTCCGCAGCGGCCAGTGTAACGGGTTTCTCGGTCTGCCAATCCGACGGCGTGAACGTGAGCGACGTCCCCGCGGTGATGGCCAGATCAGCATCGCCGCCGCTGTGGGTGACAGTCACGGTGACACTGCCAGCGGGCGCCTGAGCGAGGCGGACCCCGAGCGCACCAGTGCCGGCCTCCGGTATGGTCGGCGTGTCCGGTGAGACGAGGATCTGAAAACTGTCATCGTCGTTCTCGGTCAGGCTGATGTCGGTGTGGCCGGCGGGCGCTTGACAGCGGAAGACGGCACCATCGTCGGCGAGATCCACGTCAGGAATTGCGCGGAACGTGACGGTCTGAGGTGTGGCCCAGTTCTCGGACGTGAAACTCAGTCTTGTCGACGCCGTGACGGTCACGCGGTTCACGACGATGTAGTAGTTGACGTTGTCCTGAGTCACGTACGGCAGAGAGGTGAACGCGCCGCCCAGATTCGCGCGGGGCAGAGCGGCGATCGCGTCGATCAGAAACATGCCGTCATCAATCACTTCCCCGAAGACGGTGAACCCGCCGTTCTGGAAGTCCAGGTTGGCGCTGTTGTCGGCCAGGTTGATGAACCACTCGCTGGTCGCGCTGTCCGGATTGCTGCCGACCTTGGCCATGGCAACTGTCGAGCGCAGGCTCGACAGCGCGTACTCGTTGACCACGGCCGGGTCGGTCGGGATATGCTGGAGCTCATTCCCGACAAGCTCATATCCGCCTCCCTGAAGGACGAACCCAGGAACGGACCGGTGGATAACGGTCAGGTCGTAGCCGCCGTTGCTGCCCTTGCCTATGTAGTTCAGGAGGTTTGCCACCGTCAAGGGCGCTTCGGAGTCGTACAGGGCCAGCTTGTAGGAGCCCACATTAAGCTCGAACAGAACGACCGTGCTTCCGACTAGATCCGCATCGCCGGAAAAGCGTGAGACATTCACCACGGCCGTCCCCGCAGGAGCGGAGTCCAGGCGAACGGTCAGGCTCGCATAGCCGCCCTCAGGAACGGTCAGTTGCGAGCTGCTGACGACAGGCATCTGCGCAAAGAGCATAGGAACACCGAGCAACAGACAGGCTGACAGAACAGCAGTGTGTTGAGATGGCGAGCGCGGAAGGAGCACAGTTAACACTGACCTTGGGGCGGAGAGTCTTCCTCACTGTCGGTTGCGCTGGACGAAGGGGCAATATCGCACGCGGCCCCGGTGTTGGGAAACGCTTAAGTCAACGACATTGCGGCTAACCCGCCTGGTTCCCGCTCGCGCGGAGGACGACCACGCACGGCTGCGTCTTGTCGGTCAGCGGGTTGGCAACAGAGGTACGGAAGCCGTTCGGTTGTATCGTCCCGCTCTTCTTCTCGAGCGACAGAACATCCATCCACTCAGTGTCGACTTTGATCCCGTTGTAGTCCATGCGGCCGGCCGGCATTTCTCTGCCTTCGATCACTGACAGATCGACCTCGGCGTCGCCACCTTCAGGCAGGTACAAAACGTACACATTGCCCTCATCCGCCAGGCACATGCCCCGCGCCACGAGTTCGTTATCCGGTCTCATACTGTTGAACGGGATACTGTCGAGCAGCGCCTTCAAGGCCCGGTAACGCGCCCATCCCGGGGGCTCAGGCTCGAACTTGATGAGGTCCCACGACGTATTGTCGTAGTAGTAGTTGGCATATGCGCCCCCCATGTAAAGTGCGTAGGTCCACATCAAGACATCTTCCCACCTCTTGGTCGTGCCACCCGTGTACGTTTTGAGTTGGTCCACCCCCAGTTCGTATCCGTACTCGATGTTCAGATACGGCGTCGGGGAGATACGTCCCCGGCGGATCGCTTCGCGGTTGTAGGCGTACACGTCGCCGAGATGGACTTGGTCCGACACGAAATCGCAAGCACAGTCCAGCTCGGAGTTCCGCCCCGGACTACTGCCGGCCGAATCGTGCACGGTCACAAGATGGCCGTAGGCATCATGTGCGCGCACGAAGTCGATGCGGTTCAACGCATAGGAATGTCCGCCCATCTGGCGGTGCAGGTTGTAGCTCTCCTTGCCCACGTCCCACACCACATTGCCGTAAGCCTGGTAACGGGCTACGACATACCTCCAGAACAGGTCGTCGTCGGACGAGAGAGGTGTCGGCCACTTCACGTGCTTGTTCTGGACCTGGATCATGATGTGGGCGACCATCCCGAGTTCGTGCAGGACTGCCATCATCGCGTCGTAGTCACGGAAGAAGTCGACGTTCATGACGCTGTGATCCGGCGCGTCGTTATTGCCGCCCCAGCAGTAGAGGCTCGGCGGACCGTAGACAACGGTTGGGTCGATGGGCCGTTCATCTCTCTTCTGCCGGTTCTGACCGGCTTCCGGTGTCGAGAAGCCAGTGTGCGCGTACAGGTTGGTCACCACAGTGCTGAACCCGCGGTCGCGTATGAGACTCAAGTGCTGTCGACACAGATCGGGAGCCCTCTGGTGATAGCTGAACAGCCAGTCACACTCGAATCCGAGAGTGACAAAGGGCTCGCCGTTCTCCCACGCGAACCGTTGTTCGTTGAGTGGGTCGATCTGAAGCACGCCTCGAACGTTCACATTTTGGCCGGCGACACAGTCGACAGTATCGAGCTCAAGCTTGTTCAGCACGGGGTCTTCGGAGTTAGTGAGACCATTCCACTCACCCTCGATCGACGGGCTGAACCTGATCTTGTATATGCCGTCGCCGTCATAGAAACCGGGCAGGTTCACAATGCGATATCCGGACTCGTGCACAAACGTCGCGTTCAGTGCGACCTTGAAGGGATTGACGTGCTGTGTTTCGCTTTTCAGTTCGAAGTCGTGAACGTGGTACTGCGGGACCTGCGGCATGGCGGAGAGTTCCTCTCAGAGTAGTTCCTGCGCTTTCTCGACATCCGTCACCCGCTCAGATGGGTTGGGAGGGGGCCAACGGCCCTCTGGTCAAGGAGATAAAGATAGCGCCAGGGCTGCTGGGTGACAATAACTTGGGGGGACCTGGCGGGGCGCTGTGCGGGTGTCTTCTTGACGAGAGGCCCTGGCCGTGCTCCGTCGAACGGCGGGGCGCAGCCAACCGTTCTCGGTGCAAGTGGCATGGCTGCCCGAAAACACCGGAAGAGCCTCAATAGAGACCATCGATCTCATGCCAGGGAAGGAACGTACAGGATCGTGACGTAAACCCCTGGTCTCCGCCGAACACGACAATCGGTTTCCGGCTCTCCTCCGGCCATTGCTGGAGGGCGGTCATCAACGGCGTCGCCATGCCCGGACGCGCGGTCATCCCCGCCTTAACCTCGATGCCAAGCGTCATTCCCGCATGCTCGAGGATGAAATCGACCTCTTGGCCCCCGTGCGTTCGCCAGAAGAACACCCGACCGGGAAGACCGCGGTGTGCCGACCCTTTGGCGATCTCGGCAAACACCCAGTTCTCGAAGATGGCTCCGCGGAGTGGATGTGTTTCGAGCTGTTTCGCTTCAGTGATGCCGAGCAGATGGCATACAAGCCCTGTGTCGTAGAAGTACAGCTTCGGGGCCTTGACCACGCGTTTTCGGAAGTTGTTGTAGAAGGGGGGTAACAGATGGGCCACGTAACTGGCCTGGAGAATACTCAGCCAATGCCGTACGGTTTTGTGATCTACCCCACAATCACCGGCCAGGCGGGAGCTGTTGAGAAGTTGCCCCACATGTCCTGCTGCAAGCCGCATGAAGCGATGGAATGTATCCAAGTTATGGACCGCAGTCAGTTGGCGAACATCCCTTTCGATGTACGTCGCCATGTAGCTCGCGTACCACCGTTGCGGGCGCAGATTGCGGTCATGAACGGGAGGATAGGCACCGGTCCAGAGGACGTTATCGAGGTCCTGCGCCAGTCTCCCTCCCCGGCGGAGCTCCGAGATGCTGAATGGGAGCAGTTCCAGTACTGCCGTCCGTCCGGCAAGGCTCTGGGAGATGCTCTCTGACAGTGCAAAGTGCTGTGAACCGGTCAGAATGAAGCGTCCGGGCGAGGGACGTTCATCCACTTCCTGCTGCAGGTACGACAGCAACTCCGGAACCCGTTGCACCTCGTCGAAAACTGTCCGTTCAGAATACCGTTGCAGGAAGCCGATCGGGTCGTCGCGAAACTGCTCACGGACCAACGGCGTCTCAAATGACACGTAGGCATGCTTAGGAAATACCTTCCGCGCCAGCGTCGTCTTGCCGGCCTGGCGCGGCCCCGTAAGGGTGACCGTCGGGTATTCCCCCGCGCACACTGTCAATTCATGTTCTATATCTCGCGCAATCATATAGCGACTATATTGCCTGATATTTGGGAATTCAAGTCCCATATATCGCCCATATTCGCCCGGGGAGGGGGTGACAGGAAGATTGTCCCCAGGCTCCCATCCCAATTGCCCTCAGGTCCGCGGTCGTGTCGGGCTATCAGGTGTGCATCCTCGTGAACGCCGTTCGGCTCTAGCTTCTTCTGGTCTGATTCCCCACTCGGAGCTGTTTTCTGCTCTCGCGGTAGAGTTGGCTTCTGGCTTCGCTGATGACTCGCTTGACGTCGTGGGTGCTGTACTCAAGACGTTGGCCGAGTTGCATGAGGGCGGCTTCCTCTTCCTTGCTGACGAAACCGTCGACCAGTGCCATTGAGGCCATGGCCTTGAGCCACGTTCGGGCCTCCTCGGCGTTCTGTGGTTCGGGGGCCTGGAAGGTCCCCTCACAGACGCTGTCGACCATTTCCTGTAACTGAGAACGGGGGATGTTACGGCGGGTTGCATAGTCAACGAGAAGCTTCTCTTCCTCCTCGTCGATCTTGCCATCCGCGACCATCACGCTGACAAGCCAGCCGGCGACCTGCAGCCCGCCCATCCCCGGGGCGCCGACATTGTTGTGGAGTGCGTCGGGGGCGTCGGCGCCCGGGGCACCCGGCGTCTGTCGATCGCGCTGGAACCGGCCGGCGACCTCCTGCACCGCCTCGTCGTACGTCGTGCCGATATGCTCGAGCACCCAGTCGCTGTTGCCGTCGTTCAGCACGGTACTGCAGTACTCGCAGGCATCGGACGCTTCGTCGCTGACGGGCGCGCCGCAGTTCGGGCAGTGTGCGGATGACAGCGTTGCGCCCCGGGCGCTGACGCCGTGCTTGCGACTCAGGACAAACACACTCGTGGAGATGCTGGTCCGGGCGATCTTCCGAGGGCTGGCCATGGACCCGGTGGCGAAGCGCGCCGCGCTCCAGCGGATCTGCACAAGCGCCTGATCCGTGGATTCTCCAACCGCGATGCCCAGCGTGTCGACCGCGCCCACGGCGCATTCGCCGTAGTAGTTTCGCATGCCGTCCTCGCCAGGCCTGAACTCGTTCTTCAGTTTCTCGCAGAGCTCATCGGTCGCCATCTTGCGGAGCGGCGCAGCCTTGCCGATGCGCAAGCTCTCGATGAACCGCCAGAACATGACGCTCGCACGGTCTTCGAGTTGTTGAACCGAGAAGTTGGCGTCAGCCTGGCGCACGGCATCGACACCGGCGGTCGTCTTGTTGCTCCCCGGCTGCCACTCGCTGGCCTGGGTGATTTCGGAGAGGACCCAATCGTACTCGCCGCTCTTGATGAGCGATCTGCATGATTCGCATTTGGCAGAGAGATTGAGCTCGAGCGCCGCGCCGCAGTTGGGGCAGTTGCCTTCGATCAGGCCGGGCTGACCGGTGGTCTTCGTGCCCGGCTTCCGGATGAACGTCCAGAACTCGGTGAAGGCTTCGCGTCCTTTGGATCCTGACACTTTCTTGCCGGTCTTGGCATCGACTTCGTAATCGACCGCACTCGCGTTGAAGCGGACGGTCAAGACCTCAAAGGTGTCGTCAGCGTCGGCGCT
>JGI10211J34971_10000668_pt1 | contig 28530 bp, 20 predicted proteins | sample Etolagsediment_FD_34971 | JGI IMG/M metagenome (IMG submission 34971)
CGGCTTAATTTGTCACCCCGGCGGTTAAGAAACAGGAGGTTGTCGGCTTTCTTTTTAGTGACGATAACCCTTCGCGAATTGTCCAAATAGATTTCCAATTGTTTTTTAGCCATTATCCCCAAGGGCACCAGGCGTTGCTTGTTACCTTTACCCGTTACCAAAACAATTCCTTCCCTAAAGTGTAAATCGGATATCTTTAGGTTTATAAGCTCACTCACGCGAAGTCCGCACCCGTAAAGGGTTTCAATGATGGCCTTGTTGCGTTCGCCTGTTTCTGTACTTAAGTCAATGTGCGCAATCAGCATGTCTATTTCTTCAATGGTAAGGTATTCAGGCAGCTTTTTACCAAGTTGCGGCGATTCGAGCAATTCGGTAGGGTCTTTAGTAATCATCCGTTCCACGGCCAAAAACTTGAAAAACGATTTTATACCCGAAATTACCCTGGCTTGTGAATTCGGTCCCAACTCCATGTCGTTGATAAACGCAATAAATTTTTGCAGGTCTTCGAGCTGGATATGCTCAAAATTGGCTTTTCGTCCCTCTTCAAGTAAAAACCTGAATAATAAATCGACATCATGTAAATAGGCATCCAGGGTGTTTTGCGACATCCCCCGCTCGAGTCGTAAGTATGTTTTAAATCCTGATTTTACCGATGAAAATGAATCCATTTAGACGCTGTAATGACTTTTTTTCAGGGCAGTTTTGACCTGACTTCTTTATATCAAACTATAAATAACTGAAATATGGCACGAAATTAACTAAAAAATGATGGAGGAACTTAATTTTTTTCTATTTTCGGGGTCGAATAATTACACACTTTTCATTCATTAATACTCACTACAAATGGTAGATTTTTCACTCGAACCGAAACAAATTGAACTTCAGCTGAAAGTTCGCGATTTTGCCGACCGCTATTTAAGGCCCAACGCCAGAAAATATGATGAGCTTGCCGAGTTCCCATGGGACATCGTAAAACAGGCCTACAACGAAGGCTTAATGAATGGTCCTATGGCCAAAATTTATGGAGGCCATGAACATTCCATATTTGAAAGCGCCTTAGCTTCAGAAGAACTGGGTGCAGGTTGTGTTGGAATAGGCATTTGCATGGATGCCAATACCTTGGCTTTGACTCCGCTGTATCTCGGTGCTACTGATGAACAAAAAAAACGTTTCTTCGGGCAGATAAATGAAGAAAAAAGTGTTGCAGCCTACGCACTCACTGAGCCCAATGCAGGATCAGATGTGGCAGGCATTAAAACACAAGCCATCCTCCATGGCGACAAATACATCATGAACGGACACAAAAGATACATCACCAACGGCAGCGTATCTTCATTCATCACCGTTTTTGCTATTACCGATCCCGAAAAAGGAGCACGCAGCCTCACTGCTTTCGTAGTGCCAACAAACTCTCCCGGTGTAGAAATTGTTTCTGATCTGAAAAAAATGGGACAAAGAGCCTCCGTCCAAACCGAATTTAAGTTCCATGACGTAGAAATTCCTATCGAAAACAGAATCGGAGGCGAAGGTCATGGCTTTTTGCTCGCTATGAAAACCTTCGAGAGAACGAGAACAGGTGTGGCTGCGCTCAGCGTTGGTAACGCCAGAGAGGCCTATGAAACTTCAATGAAATGGGCAAAAAATCGTATCCAGTTTGGAAAACCAATTACTGTAAACCAAGGTGTTAGCTTTATTATTGCAGACATGGCCACCGAAATTGAAGCCGCCAGACTTATTACCTGGAATGCCGCCTGGGCTTACGATACCGGACAAAAATCGGCAAATACGCTGTCAGCGATGGCTAAATTGTATGCCTCTGATGTAGCCATGAAAGTAACCACTGACGCTGTTCAGGTAATGGCCGGCGAAGGCTATTCTACTGATTTCCTTGTTGAGAAAATGATGCGCGATGCCAAATTGTGTCAGATTTATGAAGGAACCAACCAAATCCAAAGACTGGTTATTAGTAAAGGTGTTCTGAAATAAAGACTTCAGATATTATTTTGCCTCGAACAGGTGCTTGCCTTTACAACCGCACCGATCAGGTTAAGCAAAAAGAAAAGCCCTTGAATTATCAAGGGCTTTTCTTTTTAGAACTTATAAACTCCGTCATCTATAAGCTTATCCGCTATGCGACGACGCGCTTCCTTGGTATTTCCAGGTTTTATATAAGTTAGTTTTTCCAGAATTTCTGCGTATTTCGTAGCTTCCGTTTCGGGTAAAATTGCCCCAATGGCCTCAAAAGAAACCTGTTTTACCTGTGATACCACCGAATAGGTAAGTACCTCGTGTATGTCATCATACAGAGCAATTTTATCCGACCCTCTGGACCTGAGTTTTTCCACCCTGAGGGCAGTTGATTCAAGTACATAAACACCCATAATGGCATCAGAGATGTTCATCAGAATTTCTTCTTCAAACATAAGCTTGCGCTGGAAAGTATCCTGAGCCAATGGCATTAGAATAAGTACGGCCTTTTTCAGGTTTTCTATTTGTTTCATTTTTACAGAAAACCCATCCCCTGGAGTTTTTACTGATGAAATAGCTTCAAGATCGGCCAGAATTTCACGTGCTTTTTCAAACAAGTTAATTCTTTTCTTCAAGCCTTTTTTCATGATTGAATCAACAGTAATCATGCGATTAATCTCGTTGGTTCCTTCAAAAATCCGGTTGATACGGCTGTCGCGATAGGAGCGATCGGCAGGTGCTTCAGAGGAAAATCCCATACCACCAAAAATCTGAACCATTTCGTCAACAATGTAATCAAGTGATTCAGAGCCATATACTTTAAGTAAGGCACATTCTGGTTCATATTCTGCAATTCCTTCTATATTGGCTTCTCCGTATGATTTGCCACCCTCAAGACTTGCTTCAATCGTAACCTGAATGTCTTTGCTGGCGCGATAAATAGCCGATTCTGTTGAAAACATTTTAACTACCTGCTCTGCCATTTTGTGCTTTATTGCACCAAATTCTGACAAGAAAGAGCCAAATTGCTTGCGTTCGTTGGCGTAACTTACTGAATTGTTTATAGCACGACGCATACCTCCAAGAACAGTTGCCCCCAGTTTAATACGTCCGATATGTAGAATATTTAAAGCGATACGGAAACCTTCCCCACGTTTACCTAACAGGTTCTCTACTGGAACTTTTACATCATTAAAGAAAATCTGCCGTGTTGAAGAACCTTTTATTCCCATTTTATGTTCTTCCGGATTCATGGTTATGCCTGGTGTATTTCTTTCCACCAAAAAAGCACTCAGCACCCGATCGTTATCTATCTTAGCAAAAACAGTTAGTAAATCGGCAAATCCTCCATTGGTGATCCACATTTTTTGACCATTGAGCACGTAATGGCTTCCATCTTCAGTAAGTACAGCTTTGGTTTTGCCAGCGTTTGCGTCGCTTCCTGCTCCGGGCTCGGTAAGACAATAGGCGGCAAGCATTTCACCCGATGCCAGCTTAGGCAGGTATTTATTATGCTGATCTTCATTGCCATAATAGAGTAGGGGAAGGGTGCCAATTCCGGTGTGCGCCATAAAAGCTACCGAGAAAGAATAAGCAGAACCGATGGCTTCATTGGCCTTCATGTTGGTGAGAAACGACTGACCAAAGCCTTCATACTGCTCAGGAATACTAATCCCTAACAACCCCATTTCGCCCGCTTTTTTTAATAAGGACGGCATCAATCCCTCCTGATGATTATCCAAAGCGTCAAAATGCGGAGCAACCTCACTTTCAACAAAATCGACACAAGTCGCTGCAATCATGAGTTGTTCTTCATCGAATTCCTCAGGAATAAAAATTTGATCAGGAGTGGTCTCCTTGATTAAAAATTCTCCACCTAAAAGGGCAGCTTTTTTTTCCATATTTATGTAAATTTAGTAACTATTATTTCTGTTGTGGCGGCAAAGATATAATTTGAATTAAAATGATTCTTTCCTGCCTTCTTATTTATAAAGCATAAAAAAAAAGAAACCCCTTGGCGGGATTCCTTTTTAAAGCTTTATTCTTCAGTTTTTAATTTCCGTTTAGGCGCTTGAAAAGTGATTTTAATTTCATCCTTTTTGCTGTCGTGGTTCACCTTTATTTGCGTTCCTTCCACAAGAGTTGTTTTTATTATTTCCTCAGCAAGCTGATCTTCAATGTGTTTTTGAATCGCCCGTTTTAAAGGCCTTGCTCCAAACTGTTCATCCCATCCTTTTTCAATGAGGTAGTCCTTGGCTTTGCTGCTGATACTGATTTTGTATCCCATAAGCTCCACTCTACGTAGCAGGTAGGACAATTCTATGTCGATAATTTTATGAATCTCCTCTCTTTGAAGCGATTCGAAAACAACTACATCATCAATTCGGTTGAGGAACTCAGGGGCAAAGGCCCTTTTGAGCGCATTCTGAATTACACTTTCGTTATGACTGGCTTTCGACGCCATCTTGGCTTGAGTTGAAAAACCAACCCCTTGCCCGAAGTCTTTAAGCTGACGCGACCCGATGTTGGAAGTCATAATAATAATGGTGTTCTTAAAATCTACCCGGCGGCCAAGTCCGTCGGTTAACTGACCATCATCTAGTACTTGCAACAGCAGATGGAAAATATCAGGATGGGCTTTTTCGATTTCATCAAGCAATACGATAGAGTAGGGCTTTCTCCTGACTTTTTCCGTCAGCTGGCCACCTTCTTCATAACCCACATATCCTGGAGGCGCTCCTACCAGTCTGCTGACAGCAAATTTCTCCATGTACTCGCTCATGTCAACACGAACCAGCGCATCTTCACTGTCGAATAAGAATTTCGCCAACATCTTGGCCAGATAAGTTTTACCTACCCCGGTAGGACCTAGAAAAACAAATGATCCAATGGGTTTGTGGGGATCTTTTAGTCCGGCGCGATTTCTTCGTATGGCCTTCACCACCTTCTGAATCGCCTGACTTTGTCCAATAACCTGACTGCTAAGCTCCTGCTCCATGTTAATCAGACGCAAACTTTCTTTTTGGGCAATGTTTTGCATCGGAATCCCCGTCATCATGGCCACGACTTCTGCAACATTTTCATCGGTAACTAATTCGCGGTGAATGTTCGAGTCTTCCTCCCATTTTTTCTTCGCCCTGATCAATTCACCGGCATAACGACGTTCAATGTCTCTGAACTGAGCAGCTTCTTCAAACTTCTGGCTCTTTATAGCCTCCGTTTTATTGGTCTTGATCTCCTCGATAGCATTCTCCAGATTAATTATTTCGGAAGGCACATGAATATTGGTAATGTGAACCCTTGCTCCGGCCTCGTCAAGTGCGTCAATGGCCTTATCCGGCAAAAATCTGTCGCTTATATACCTGTTTGTGAGTGTAACACAGGCTTTTATTGCTTCATCTGAATATTTTACCAAATGATGGTCTTCGTACCTTTCTTTAATGTTGTTAAGAATTTCGATGGTTTCATCGGGTGAGGTGGCTTCTACCAAAACTTTTTGAAAACGGCGTTCGAGTGCTCCATCTTTCTCAATATGTTGACGGTATTCGTCCAGGGTGGTGGCTCCGATGCATTGCAGTTCGCCACGTGCCAGTGCCGGTTTAAACATATTTGATGCATCGAGTGCGCCCGAAGCATTTCCTGCGCCCACGATGGTATGGATTTCATCGATAAAAAGGATAATATCCGGATTTTTGGTGAGCTCATTTAACACGGCCTTCATCCGCTCTTCAAACTGTCCCCTGTATTTCGTTCCGGCCACAATTGACGCCAGATCAAGTGTTACAATGCGTTTGTTAAATAAAGCCCTTGATACCTTTCGCTGAATAATGCGCAAGGCCAGCCCTTCGGCAATAGCCGACTTGCCAACACCCGGTTCTCCAATCAAAATCGGGTTATTCTTTTTTCTGCGACTTAATATCTGTGCAATACGTTGAAGTTCAACTTCTCTACCAACAATCGGGTCGAGTTTACCTTCTTCAGCGTATTTGGTTAAATCACGCCCGAAATTGTCCAGTACAGGCGTTTTAGACTTGGGTGCTCCTGCTTTCTTTTCCTGTCCACCGAAAGTGCTGCCATATTCTGATGCCGGATCTTCGGTTTCGTCCTGTAAGTCAGCTCTGGGTTCAATGCGTTTAGGTAAAGATTTTTGTTCGTTGGCGATAGAATGTAACTCTTCTTTAACTCCTTTATAATTAACACCCTCTTTAGCTAGTTTGCTGGTAACCAAGTTGTTTTCATCTTTTAAGATGGCTAACAACAGGTGCTCGGTTCCAATCAGATCGGCATGAAAGACCTTTGCTTCCAGATAGGTAATTTTCAAAGCCTTTTCAACCTGTTTCACCAGAGGTATATTTTCCAGGCTAATGTTGCTATTTGTCGGGTTTTTAATAGCCAATTCGATTTCGTTTTTACATTTTTCCAGATCGACTCCAAAATAATTCAAAAGTTGTACGGCCATCCCTTCGCCATCGCGAATAATGCCCAGTAACAGGTGCTCTAGTCCGATATAGTTATTTCCCAACCTCACAGCTTCCTCCCGGCTAAAAGCCAGAACGTCTTTTACTCTTTGAGAAAATTTCGCTTCCATATAGTTTACGTTTTAAAGTGCAAAATTACATAAAGTTATTCTTCACGGTGGTGACCAAAGGCACATTGCCTTTAAAATCTCCCCATAGTCAGAACGAGTTCGTCAAGTATTATGCCATTTTTCAATTGCATGGTCATCAATTTCTAAAGCAATTGAATCGTGAACGAAAATAGCCTTTACGTTTCACATATCAATGTCAATAGTTTTTGTTTTTTTAACATTGCCCTGTTAACATAAAACGAAAATCAGACAAATAATAAGCGTTCATATTACCGACATAATTTGTACCTTTGCATACATTTTTAATTTTAATAAAAGCAGAAAGATCACCCATATGGAGAATAATTTTGAAGGCGAAAGGATAATTAAAGTTAACATTGAAAATCAGATGAAATCAGCCTACATCGATTATTCGATGTCGGTAATTGTAAGTCGCGCTCTCCCTGATGTACGTGATGGTTTTAAGCCCGTTCACCGCAGGGTTCTGTTTGGGATGCACGAGTTAGGTGTTTACTCAAACCGACCTTACAAAAAATCAGCAAGAATAGTAGGGGAGGTGTTAGGAAAATATCACCCACATGGCGACACCTCCGTATATGATTCGATGGTCAGAATGGCTCAGGAATGGTCGTTGAGATATCCGCTCGTCGATGGACAAGGAAACTTTGGCTCTGTTGACGGAGACAGCCCGGCAGCTATGAGGTACACAGAAGTCCGCTTGCGAAAAATTGCCGAGGAAATGCTGGTAGATATTGAAAAAAACACAGTTGATTTTCAAAACAACTTCGATGATAGCCTTAAGGAGCCTACCGTTATGCCGACGCAGATACCAAACCTGCTCATCAATGGGGCTTCAGGTATTGCAGTGGGAATGGCTACCAACATGGCTCCTCATAACTTATCGCAGGTAATTGACGGAATTCTGGCCTATATTGATGATAACGACATCAGCATTGCTGAGCTCACCAAACACGTACAAGCACCTGATTTCCCGACTTATGGTATTATTTATGGCTATGAGGGGATCGTAAACGCTTACGAAACAGGTCGCGGAAGAGTGGTAATAAGAGGTGAGATCAGCGTAGAAGAAACAGGCAATGGCCGTGAGCGACTGGTAGCAACATCTATCCCTTACCAGGTGAATAAGGCAGAAATGATCAAAAAAACTGCCGATCTGGTTAACGAAAAGAAAATTGAAGGCATTGCCGACATCAACGACGAATCAGATCGCAACGGGATGCGCATTGTTTACGACCTGAAAAAGGATGCCCTGCCGAGCATTGTGATCAATAAGTTGTATCAACTTACAGCACTGCAGAGCTCATTCAGTATCAACAATGTAGCCCTCGTTAATGGTCGTCCGCGTACCCTTAACCTGAAGGAATTGATTGTCTATTTTGTAGATCATCGCCACGATGTGGTGGTGCGACGCACCCAGTATGAGCTGGATGAAGCAGAGAAAAAAGCCCATGTGCTCGAAGGTTTGCTTATCGCTCTCGATCATCTGGATGCTGTTATTGCACTCATCAGGGCTTCTTTAAATCCGGATGAAGCTAAAAACGGACTGATGACTGAGTTTGGTCTGTCTGAGATTCAGGCTAAAGCAATACTGGACATGCGTTTGCAAAAATTAACCGGTCTTGAACGCGACAAAATTAAATTAGATTACGCAGAGTTGATGTTGCTTATCGGCAGATTGAAAGAACTGCTCGGCAGTCACGAAATGCGCATGAACGTGATTAAAGAAGAGTTATTCAGGATAAAAGAAAAATATGGCGATGAGCGTCGCTCGCAGATTGTCTATACCGCCGAAGATATCAGGATGGAAGATGTTATCCCTGATGAAGAAGTGGTTATTACGATCTCCCATCTGGGTTATATTAAACGTACGCCGTTAACAGAATACCGTCAGCAAAAGCGGGGTGGAAGGGGATCAAAAGCCGGAAACACACGCGATGAGGATTTTCTGGAACATCTCTTTGTGGCTACAAACCACAACTATATGCTCTTCTTTACTGAAAAAGGCAAGGTTTACTGGATGCGTGTTTTTGAAATTCCGGAAGGTACAAAAACCTCCAAAGGCAGAGCTATCCAAAATCTGATCCAGATTGATAACGATGATAAAATAAAAGCCATCATCAACACAAAAGACCTTAAGGATGAAGATTATATAAACAACAACTTCATTATCTTGGCAACTAAAAATGGTGTGATAAAAAAGACCTCGTTAGAAGCTTACTCGCGTCCGCGTCAAAATGGCATCAACGCCATTACAGTAAAAGATGGAGACGAATTGATTGAGGCACGCATGACCAACGGTACCAATGAAATTATTTTGGCAAACAGATCAGGCCGTGCTATCCGCTTCAACGAGCAAAAAGTAAGACCGATGGGTAGAAATGCCTCAGGAGTAAGGGGGATTACCCTGGCCAACGAAAAAGATGCAGTGGTCGGCATGATATGCCTTGAAAACAGTCCGGAAGCAGAAGAAAGCATTTTAGTCGTCTCTGAAAAAGGATATGGAAAACGTTCAGAGGTCGAAGATTACCGCGTGACCAACAGAGGTGGAAAAGGTGTAAAAACACTAAATATCACCGAGAAAACCGGAGATCTTATTGCCATTAAAAACGTAACCAACAACGATGGTCTGATGATCATTAACCGCTCAGGCATTGCCATACGTATGCCTGTTGAAGATTTGAGAATCATGGGAAGAGCTACCCAGGGAGTACGACTGATAAGAATAGACGAAGGCGATTCCATTGCCGCTGTGGCTAAAGTAAGTATCCCCGATGAAGAAGAACCAGAATCAACAATTGTGGATGATGTGGAAAACACTCCAGATGTGCCGGAAGCACTTGTTGAATAAAACCAAAAGAATTGTTTAGATTATTTTTAAATAAAGCCACAATTTGCCATAACACACCTTTAGCAATATCTTTGCAAAACTTTAAACTTTTTGAAAATGAAAAAATTACTCGTATTATTTAGCTTAATGATGCTGATCATTAGTACTGTAGATGCGCAAACCAATAAAAGAACCAGCGCATTCATGTACAACAAAAACCAACAGTACGACAAAGCAAAAACAGCCATCGATGAGGCGATAGCGCATCCGAAAACCGAAAGCGATGCCAAAACCTGGATGTACCGCGGAATTATTTATTACAATATTGCTATATCGAAAGATGAGGCGGTTAAGGCGTTAGATCCGAATGCAGCAGAAGTATCCTATGAATCTTTCCTGAAATCAATGGAATACGACCCAAAGGAATCGCTCAAAGGAGAGACATCGTTTTACCTTATTCAGCTAACAAACCTGTTTTACCAAAGAGGAGCAGAGGGATTTCAAAATGAAAACTACGCTGATGCAGCAAAGAATTTTGTTGTAGCCTATAAAATTGCAGAAGCTGATGGCCGTTTCGATACCATCGCTGCTTTCAATATCGGCATGAGTGGAGTATACTCAGGCGACGCGGAACTTGCAGAAAAAACCATGCCTTATTTGCAAAAATGTATCGATGTTGATTTCCGTGATCCAAGAGTCTACCTTTTTTATGCCAGGTCGCAAAAACAACTCGGTGATACTACCGCTGCTTTTACAGTCCTTGAGAAGGGGAGAACCCTCTTTCCAAGTGACTTAAGTCTTCAACTGGAACAATCTCAATTATACCTCGAAACCGGTCAAAATGAAAAACTTATTGTGAGTTTAAAAGAAGCCATCCGAGCCGATTCAACAAATGAAAATTTGTATCGCGTGTTAGGCCAAACCTATGAAAATACAGGTGATATTGAAAATGCTGTGCTATACTACCAAAAGGCTATCGAAATCAATCCAAATTTTGGGGATGCCATTTTCAACCTTGGAGCAATATATGTTAATCAGGCTGCACAGCTTTATTCTGAAGCCAATAATTTACCGCTCGAAGAGCAGAAAAAGTTTGATGAGCTAAAAAAGCAAGCTGATGACAATCTGTACAAAGCATTGCCCTTTTTAGAAAGGTCGTTAGAATTAAATCCTGGTGATGAAATTGTATTGTCAGCACTCAAAGAAGCCTATGCCAACCTTAAAATGAATGATAAGCTCAAATCGCTTAGCGAATAAAACGTTTGTATTGAGAAAGGGGACATAATAGTTGTTCCCTTTCTTTTCAGTAGCACTATTTAACATAATATTAATTATGTAACTTTATCGTTTGATGTATATTATTGTACAACAATATCTTAAATGTTTAATAGTGAAATTAGATAGACCTAAGTTTAGAGCTACGAAGAAAGAATAGCATGTTGAGACATCGATAAGGGAAAGAAACAATCAGGAACGGGTCATAAAGTAATTCATCATACCATTTTAAAAAACTATTAAGTAATTTCATTTTTAAGAGATACGCTACAATATTTGTGCTAGATTTGCGCTACCAAAACCAAACGCAAGGATTGAATGTCCGCATTTAATGAAGTACTACGACGTCACTGTCACGAAGAGTCGAATTTGTTGTATGCTCAACTTTTTCAGTTGCTGCAAAAGCATAATGAGATACTTCTACTCTCGAACCTGGCCGGAGCAAATACTTGTAGTACCTTGCGCGCCATTCACAATCAACCCGAATATGCTTCAATAAGTCCGAAAACACTCATCCTTCTGCAGAATCCTGATTTCGTGGAAGCTTTATCACGCATTATACGTTACTCAGAACCAGGTTTGAATGTAGTCAGCATTTTTCCGGGCTTGCGAAAAAATCAGCTTGTTACCGAGTTATCAAAAAGTCCACGTATTTTCATAGGTACTCCGGCACGGATTCTGGACATTGTGGCTTCTCAGTTGATTAGGATATCCGATTTTGATGCCATTATCGTGGAGGATTTAACTGGTTTTCAGTATCTTGGATATGAGGATCAACTCAGTGAAATATTAGATTTAGCTGCAGATCGATGCAAAATTGTCATGTCCAGCAAATCGGAGGAAACTTCTGGTTTTACCACCTCGGCTCGAGGCATTAAGTTGTCGATAAACAAATTACGGTTAAGATTCCCGTTTAAATACCATGCTTTTACAATCATAGCCGATGAGCATGGAAAATATCAAGCGTTACATCAGCTCATTTGCGAATTGTTTCCCAATCCTGTAGTCGTTTTCTGTAACCACCGTGGCGAAGTCATTCGATTGGCCAAATACCTCCAAAAAATGTTAATACCAGTTGGTGTTCTTCACGGAGGTGTTGATGCCCAGCAGTTTGTCGATACTCCTGCCATGCTTCGCAATGGAAGTCTGCAGGTAGTAATTACTACCGATTACACCACGGTATCTGACCTGCCGGAGCTCCTTTTTTTGGTTCATTTTAACATGCCAATAAACAAACAAGCTTACGATAAACGAAACCAGATATTGCTCCAACATCATCATTTTGGTACAGCTTTCCACTTACTGCAGGAAGATGAAGATCAACCTGAGTTTATACAGACTATTCCGGATATTTACGAGGTTTCAGACTCTGAAGGCCAGACAACAATTCCCTGGTGGTCAACGATTAAGATTGAGTTTTCGGACAAGAAAGTGAAATTTGGTTTAAAGGAGGCTGTAAAATTATTAACTGTCCATGGACGGCTACACAGAGATGAAATAGGTTTATTCGAAAATCGGAACAATGCATTCTTCGTAGCCATTGCAAGCAGGAAAGCAACGATGGTAATCGAACGCATCAATGGTAGAAGTATCAATAAAAATATCCTTCAGGCTTCTCTCCTACAGACTTTAATTGATTGAAATAAAGTTATTTAAGATCTTCAAGTTCCATCCAGCGAAGCATCTTGTTTTCAATTGTATCGATAATATCAGCCATACGACTCGAAGCTACCTGTAGTTCAGAAAAAGCCAGCTCTCCTGAATTCAGTTTTTCCTCCAATGCTTTCTTTTCTTCCTCTAAATCACCTATTTCCTTCTCAATTGTTTCATATTCTTTGAGTTCTGCATAGGTTATTTTCTTTTTAATAGGCAGTGATTTTTCAGACTTCGCCACCTGACTTTTTATTTTGGCTACACTCTCAGTCGATTTCTGGAACAGGCCTTGCTTAATTTTGTTTTCATGGAAAACGGAATAATTACCGGGGAAGTGATATATTTGTCCCTCCCCTTCGAACACAAATAACTGATCGATTGTATGGTCTAAAAAATACCGATCATGCGACACCAAGAGCAAGCAACCGGTGTAATCAGATAAAAATTCCTCCAATTTACTCAGCGTTACAATGTCCAGGTCATTCGTGGGTTCGTCCAGAATAAGGAAATTCGGGTTTTGAATAAGAATAGTTAGCAGATACAGTCGTCGTTTTTCGCCGCCACTCAAAGTCGAAACGGTTTGGTTCTGCATCTCAGCATCGAAAAGAAAATGATGAAGAAACTGTGACGCTGTTAGAGTTACAGATTTAGATACATGAAAAAATTCAGCAATTTCTGTCACTACATCAAGCACTCGTTGGTCTTCTCGAGCGATCAGTCCCTCTTGCCTGTAATACCCGAATTTGATGGTTTCGCCGGGACTAACTTCTCCATGCTCAGGAATCACCTTTCCTGTAATTAGATTAAGAAATGTCGACTTGCCAATTCCATTTGGTCCTACTATTCCAATCCTATCCCCTTTTTTAAAGGTATAGGTAAAGTCAGCCACCATCATTTTGTCGCCAAACGACTTTGTTACCTTGCTCATTTCTAGTATCTTCCCTCCTATTCTGGAGTGGCTTATCCTGAGTTTCAGTTCTTTTTCAGACGGAAGACTATAAGCCTTATCTTTTGTTTTTTCAAAACTATCTATCCGGGCTTTCGACTTAGTGGTTCTGGCTTTAGGCATACGCTGTATCCAATCCAGCTCTTTCTTCATAAGCTTTCGTGCCTTGTCCACTTCGGTTTTTAAGACCTCTTCACGAATTACACGTTGTTCTAAAAACCTGCTATAATTGCCACTATAGCGTTCTAAACTGCCCCTGTTAAGCTCTAATATCTGATTACAGACTCTATCTAAAAAATACCTGTCGTGGGTAACCATAATGAAAGTAACAGCCGATTGACTTAAGTGTTTTTCAAGCCATTCAATCATGTCGATGTCCAGGTGATTGGTAGGTTCATCCAACAATAGCACATCGGGGTTATCCAGCAAGGTTAGAGCCAATGACAAGCGTTTTTTTTGACCACCAGACAGGCTAACCACCTTTTGATCCAGTTCGTTGATGTTGAAACGTTGCAGCAGTGCCGATAAACGACGTTCATAATCCCAGGCTTGCAGTAAATCCATTTTACTCGTGGCTTCAACCAATTGAAACTCTGTTTCTTTGGTGTGATTTTCTGCATGTTTCTCCATGGCTGCCGTATAGGCTTTAATAACTGATAACAAACTGTTATTGTGTCCGTTAATCAATTCTCTTATGGTTTGGTCTTCAAAAAAATCAGGCTCCTGAGGCAGTAGAGCCAGCCTTAACCCATCCCGGATTGAAATCTGACCTTCGTCAGCCTCCTCAATTCCCGCCACAATCCTCATCAGAGTTGACTTTCCAGCGCCGTTCCTGGCCACCAAGGCAATTTTATCGCCTTTTTCCAAACCCAGACTAAGGTCACTGAACAGGATATGCTCGGCATGTTGCTTCGAGAGGTTTTCAACTGACAAATAATGCATATTTAAATTTTTGGCAAAAGTACATCCGATTTATTTATGATGACCTCTAACCGAATGACTGTGTTTACCTAAATTAGTTTAATTTTGTTGCTGTCTCAGACACGGAATTTAGGATAAATATAAATGAGAATGGGAAATTTTGATCAGTATTTTTACTTGGGAAAAGTAGTCAAACCGCATGGTTTTCAGGGGCGTGTTAGTGTATTTCTGGACACTGATGACCCCGACAACTATCTGGAAACAAAAATTATTTACATCGACATCAATGGTGCTCCTGTCCCCTATTTTGTTGAGGAAATTAAATTACTAAACAATAAGGCCACCATTTTATTTCAGGATGTAACTACTGAGGAACAGGCTGAAAAGCTGCTAAAAAAGGATATGTACCTGCCATTGAGTGAACTTCCCAAACTTACTGGCAACCAATTCTATTATCATGAAATAAACGGAATGAGTTTAATAGATGAGGAAAAGGGACTTATTGGTGTTGTAAATGAAGTACTTGAATATTCAAGCCAGGCAATCATTCAAACTTTCTTTCAGGGAAAAGAAGTCTTGATCCCCATCAGCGATGATATTATTAGATTAGTTGATCGGGAAAATCATCGCCTGCACCTGCAACTCCCTGAAGGTTTGCTGGAAGTTTACCTTAACGAATAGCGTTTTATGGGTCGAAATGCAACCGACACCCGCCCCTTTGCATTCAGGCAATTTCAATTATTCCATCATCAATCAACAATGAAAGTAGGAATAGATGCTACAATTTTAGGCATTTGGGCGCAGATACATGACAAGGAACATGTTTTGGATGTGGGTTGTGGAAGTGGAGTTGTTAGTTTGCTCATAGCCAGCCGTGTACAATGTTTTGTTACAGCCATTGATATTGACAAACCATCAGTGGCCGAGTGTGCTCTGAATTTTCACTCCTCCCCTTTTGCAGACCGACTCTCAGTACAACACATTAGTCTGCAACAATTTAGCAAACAAACCAGCCAAAATTATGACCACGTTGTGAGTAATCCGCCTTTTTTTACCTTAGGTAGCGCTTCCGCAAACATCAGGTTGGGTCATGCACGCCATACCCTATCCCTGACTATGTTGATCTGATAACCAGTAGTTTCTCTGTGTTAAAACCAGATGGTAAGCTCACTGTGGTTCTTCCCTATAGCAGCAAAAATTTCTTTGTTGAACAATCACGTTTGGCTGGTTTTTTTCCGTCGAGTGAATTATTGATTTTTCCCCGCAGAGGGATGCCTCCGAACAGAGTTTACCTATCCTTTTCAAAAAGCCTGGACACTTCTCGTACGGAAATGTTGAGTCTGAGAGAAGATGATGGCCGCTTTTCTTCTGAATACCTTGAACTGGTAAAAAATTATTATCTCTAGTATATTATTGATCTATTACGCTTAACAACTTATATAATATGTTTTACGATTTTTAGAATATTGAATTATTTGATAAAACTCAGCCCAATCAAATTATAAACCACAATGATTTAAGTTGATGTTTTTAACTATATTTGTAAGTCAGATAGTTAGTGTTATATTGGTTTTTATAGGATAACAGAAAGTAATAATAAGATGGATAACGAATTACAACACGATTTCAGCGAAAAAACAATACTCGTAGTTGAGGATGAAGACAGCAACTACGCTTTGCTTGAGGCATTGTTACTTCCTGCCGGAGCGCTCTTGCTTCATGCCAAAACAGCAGGCGCAGCGCTCGAAATCATAAAAAACCAACACATTATCGACTTGATTCTCATGGATATCAAGCTCCCGGACATGAATGGTTATGAACTCACCCGAATTATCAGGAGAGAGAACAAGGACGTGCCGATTATAGCCCAGACTGCTTTCGCTATGACCGATGATAAAATCAGGGCTTTAGAGTCGGGTTGCAATGCCTACTTGCCAAAACCAATTGACCTATTTGAGCTCATGGACATCATTGCCGGGTTTATTCATTGAAACGTAAATCACTTCTGCCAAAATAATTGGATTTTCACGTCAGTTCATATAATAATAATCCTTAAGTTTGCTACTAAATCATTAAAATGAATCACATGCTTTTTCATTCCAAAAACCTCAACCGATCTTTATTCCTGTTAGTGCTTGCCTTGGTTATCATGTCATCATGCCAAAAAAAAGCACCCAAAACTATGCCTCCACCTGAAATACAAGTTGTTCTGGTTCAAGAGAGCGATGTGCCTATCCATGCCGATCTGGTAGGACAGGTATACGGGCTTTACGACATCCCAATAAGAGCACGTGTAGAGGGGTGGCTAAATGGTATATACTTTAAAGAGGGCTCCAAAGTTGAAAAAGACCAATTGCTTTACAGTATTGATGGCGAAACTTACGAAGCCAATGTTGCTGCGCAGATGGGAGGCCTTGCTGAAGCAGAAACCCAACTTGTAAAAGCACTTAGCGATTTAGACCGGGTGGTGCCCTTGGCCAAGATCAACGCTGTAAGCCAAAGTGATTTGGATGCCGCCAATGCTGCGGCAGGTGCCGCAAAGGCTGCTGTTGATGCCGCCAAAGCAAATCTGGAAGCGGCTAATATTCAACTTAGTTACACCAAAGTTTATAGTCCGATTGATGGGGTAATTGGAAAAACCCAAGCAAAAGTGGGCGAGTTTGTGGGGCGCGATCCGAATCCAGTTATATTAAATACAGTTTCGCGTATTGACACCATCCTGGTTCAGTTTTTTATATCAGAAAACCAGTATCTGATGCTCACAAAAGAGTTCATTACTGAGACAAAAAACAATCCCCACGCCAAAAAGCCTGAAGGTGTAAAAAAAGACCTCGTTCTAATTTTGTCTGATGGTTCAACTTTTAATGAAAAAGGCTGGGTCAACTTCATTGATCGGGAAATTGACCCCTCAACCGGCTCCATTATGATACAATCCGTATTTCCTAACCCAGAACGACTATTAAGACCCGGCCAGTTTGCCAGAGTTCGTGCTATTTTAAGAGAAGTGCCTGATGCGCTGCTTGTTCCACAACGTTGTGTAATGGAACTGCAAGGTCTTTATTCCGTTTTTGTTGCAGATTCAGGCAATGTCATATCCAGCCGCCAGGTAGAAGTTGGCCCAACCATTGGCAGCCAATGGCTGATTAACTCAGGCTTGAAACCCGGTGAAAAAGTGGTCTACGAAGGACTTCAAGCTGTAAAACAAGGGATGAAGATTACACCAAAGATCGTTGACCCGAACAAGACTCCAACAGAAAAAACTGACAATGATGGAAAGTAAAGGTAATTTTTTTGTACATCGTCCAGTCATGGCCATGGTAATGGCTATTGTGATTGTAATCGTAGGACTTATCTCACTCTCCACACTACCCATCGAGCAATATCCTAACCTCACCCCTCCCGTTGTGCAGGTCAGTGCCGTTTATACAGGTGCTGATGCCGTTAGTGTTGAACAAACCGTGGCCACACCGCTTGAGCAACAGATTAATGGTGTCGACAACATGATTTACATGAAATCGACCAACGCCAACGACGGCTCTATGAATATCCAGGTATCGTTTGAAGTTGGCTCCGATCCGGATATGAATACGGTGTTTACTCAGAATAAAGTTTCTGCCGCCACACCGCGACTGCCTTCTGTTGTTAATCAATATGGGGTTACCACCGAAAAATCACTACCAAGTATCCTAATGCTTATTACCCTGACTTCCGAAGGTGACAAATACGACCAGAATTTTTTGGGTAACTATGCCCTCATCAACATCAAAGATGATCTGGCGCGTATAAATGGTATTGGAAAGGCTACTGTATTGGGAGCCAGTGACTATTCAATGCGTGTGTGGGTAAAACCTGATTTGTTGAGCCAGATGGGCATTACCATTCCCGAAATTACTTCTGCCATCCAACAGCAAAATGTAATTGTACCCGGAGGTAAATTTGGTGCAGAGCCAGCGCCTGCCGGAACGGAATTTACTTATACCGTGCGTATGCCTGAAAGGTTTAACAACGAAGAAGCTTTCGGGGAAATCGTTGTGCGAACAAACGATGACGGATCTCAGTTGAAATTAAAAGATATTGCCGATATTAATCTGGGAGTAGAAACTTACAACGCCTTCACACGACTAAATGGTCAACAATGTGCTGTCATCGCGTTATACCAATCTCCCGGATCTAACGCCGTTTTGCTGGCTGAAGAAGTCCGTGCTGCCATGGAAGATATGGCTCAACGTTTTCCGGAAGGTATAAAATATGATGTCTCTCTGGATGCCACCGCTCCCATCACAGCCGGTATTGACGATATCGTGAAAACGTTGTTTGAGGCGCTATTTTTGGTTATCCTGGTGGTTTTCATTTTTATCCAGGACTGGCGAGCAACATTAATTCCGTTGCTGGCTATACCCGTTTCGCTTATCGGCGCATTTATGCTTTTCCCGCTCCTGGGCTTTACCATAAATGTGCTTTCGTTGCTGGGATTGGTGCTCGCCATCGGGATTGTTGTTGATGATGCCATTGTGGTGGTAGAAGCTGTTCAGGTAAATATTGAAGCCGGCATGTCGGCACGTGAAGCCACTTTAAACGCCATGAAAAAAGTGACTGCACCTGTAATTGCTACCACCATCGTGCTTGTGGCTGTTTTCATCCCCGTTGCCAACATGAGTGGGATAACCGGACGACTTTACCAACAGTTTGCAATTACGGTGGCCGTGTCGGTAGTGGTTTCTTCCATCAATGCATTATCACTTTCTCCGGCTTTATGTTCTATATTACTAAGAAAACCAACCAAATACAAAGGTCCGTTGGGAATCTTTTTCGGATGGTTTAATAAGGCTCTCGGAAAAGGTACTGAAAAATATATGGATTTTACTCATGTGGTAACACGAAAGCTAACCCGGAGCGGAATTTTCATACTCATCATTGCATTATTCGCAGGACTTTTTGGCAAACTTGTGCCAGGAGGCTTTATACCAGTTGAAGACCAAGGGTATTTCATGCTCAATGTGCAGTTGCCCAACGCGGCCTCGTTGCAACGAACGGATCAGGTTACGCGAGAGATTGAAAAGATTCTTGAAAAACATCAAGATATTGAATACATTACAAACGTAACCGGATACAGCTTGCTTTCAGGAGCCATGGCCTCGAACAATGCTTTCATTTTTGTCAATCTGATTCCCTGGAAGGAACGCAAAAATACAGCAGGTGACATTGTAAATGAAATAAACAAAGAACTCTATTTCGGAATAAAATCTGCGCAGGCTTTTGCTTTTGAGCCACCGGCCATCCCCGGTCTTGGAAATGGCTCAGGTTTTAGTATTATGATTCAGGATAGATCAGGAAATACACCGGATTATCTGGCCTTAAACACACAGAAATTCATTGAAAGTGCCGTAGCGCGACCTGAGATAGGTCAGGCGTTTTCTACTTTTCAGTCTAATGTGCCCCAAAAGTACATGAGTGTAGATAAGGAGAAGGTGTTAAAAATGGGAGTCAATCTGGGCGATGCCTATACCACGGTAGGTGCTTTTTTAGGTGGGTCTTATGTAAATGACTTCACCCGTTTTGGAAGATTGTACAAAACTTATATTCAGGCTGAGCCTCAATACAGAACCGACGAAAAGCAGATTAACTATTTCTTTATCAAGAACAACAAAGGAGACATGGTTCCTCTTTCGACGATGGTGAACATGGAGAATATTTATGGGCCTGATTATATCTCGCGTTTCAATCTTTACCGAGCCGCAGAAGTTCAGGGTAGCCCCGCCGAAGGGTACACCTCTTCCGAAGCCCTGGCTGCGTTGAAAGAAGTGGCCAGTGCTGTGCTTCCGGGTGATATGTCGTATGCATGGAACGCCCTCTCGTATCAAGAAGAAGAAGCTTCCGGTTCAGCAGGAATTGTGTTTTTATTCGCCTTGGTTTTTGTTTTCCTTATTCTGGCCGCCCAATACGAAAGCTGGTCGTTGCCACTGAGCATCTTGCTTGGAACTCCTTTCGCCTTGTTCGGAGCATTTCTGGCCTTGTATGTGGCCCGTTTATTCAGTAACAGTTTCGAGAACAATGTATTCGCTCAAATATCACTGGTGCTGCTCATAGCTATGGCCGCTAAAAACGCAATTCTTATCGTAGAATACGCAAAAGATGAGTTTGAAAACGGAGCCTCGTTGGTTGATGCAGCTATCACCGCGGCACGCGAACGTTTCCGACCAATTCTTATGACTGCTTTTGCCTTTTTGCTGGGAATATTACCTCTGGTTCTGGCTACAGGATCGGGTGCAGAAGCACGTAAAGTTATGGGTATGGCATTGATGGGAGGTATGGCCATAGCTACTTTCCTGGGGGTTTTCTTTTATCCAATGCTGTTTGTGATGATTGGAAAAATGGCTGGCTACGAAAAAAGCAGAGACTTAAAAAAGGCTAAAACCGAAATTGATAAACCATGAAGAAGTTATTAATCATAATACTCACGGGCTCACTTATTTACCTTTCGGGATGTAAACTTGGCCCTGCTTATCAAAAAACAAACTTTGATCTCGCCGATCAATACCGGTACGATTCGTTAACGTCAGATACAGTGCTAAACCTTCGCTGGTGGGAAATATTTAACGACCCGGTTTTAGACACACTGGTTCACACTGCTTTGAGGCAAAATAAAGATGTCTTGATCGCTGCGGCTCGTATCAATGCCGCTAAAGCTACGGTTGGATACAATAAAGCCGATCAGTTTCCCACCGTTAATGTGGCTGCAGGTGCTGCACGTGGAAACTTTGCAGGGACAAAACTTGCTACAACAACCAACAGTTTTTATGCTTACCCTGAGCTTTTCTGGGAAGTAGACTTTTGGGGGAAATACCGCAGTGCCACCGATGCCGCCCGAGCACAACTAGCTGCTTCTCAGTATGGAATGAGGACAATTCAAATCAGCCTTATTTCAATGGTGGTAAATACCTATTTCGAGCTACTGGAATATAAGTCGAAACTTGAAATTTCACACAACACGCTGCTTTCGCGAAAAGCTGGACTCAAGATACTGGAGGATCGGTATAAATATGGTACGGTTGCCGAAATCGACCTGAATCAGTCACAAGTGCAATGGGCACTGGCGGCTGCCGCCGTTCCAACCTATGAAAGGAGTATCGCGCTAACCGAAAGTACGCTGAATATCCTGCTAGGAAACCTTCCCGAATCAATAAAAACAGGAACTGATCTGATGAATCAACCAACCCCTCCTGACATACCCGTAGGTTTGCCTTCACAACTGATCGAGCGCCGTCCCGATATAAAAGAGGCTGAAGAAAATTACAAAGCAGCCAACGAGCAAATTGGTGTCGCAGTGGCCATGCGCCTGCCATCGATAAGCTTGACGGGGTTGCTTGGATTGGCCAGTGACGATCTGTCTACCCTTACATCCAATGGATTAGCATGGTCGGCGGGAGCTAGTTTGCTTGGGCCTGTTTTCCAATTCGGGAAAAATAAACGCCGGGTGGATATAGCCACCTACGAAGCACAACAGGCGCTGCTCTCTTACGAAAACACGGTTCTGCAAGCCTTCAAAGAGGTAGAGGATGCGCTGGTAACAATAGAAACCATTAAAAGAGAACTCACCGCCCTACAAGTCAGGTATCATGCAGCAATGAATGCAGAAAACCTGTCGTGGCAACGTTACGATAAGGGAGTAACCAGTTACCTTGAAGTCATTGACTCGCAAACACAGTCGTTTCAGGCACAACTCGATTACTCTCAAGCACGCCAGGATTTGCTAAGTGCCTATGCCCAGCTATACAAGGCATTGGGAGGTGGATGGCTTTCTCCTGAGGAAGAAAAGGAATACCAGTCTACACCTGTTAAATAAGGCAAGTTCGTCACAGGTTTTTAGTCTCAAAGGACAGAAAATTTATAATGATTCTAATTGCAAATGGAATTTAGTTTGTTCTATTTTTGACCAAAATATTATAACACTATGAATCTGATCGAAAAAATTCTGGCTGCACATGCCGGCAAAAAACAGGTAGTCCCTGGAGAAATTGTAGATATTTTTATTGATGCCAGAGTGGCACGCGATTTTGGCGGTCCAAACGTGGTAAAAACACTTGAAGAAAACGGCCTGGATGTTGACGATATCAGCCGCACCTTTTTCACCTTCGACACAAATCCTACCGGAAGTGACCAGAAATACGCTGTCAACCAACAACTTGTAAGGCAGTATGCACGTAAGAAAGGAATCAAAGTTTTTGATATCAACACAGGTATCGGCACACACACCTTAATAAGTGAAGGGCTGGCGTGGCCGGGATCGACCGCTGTTACCACCGACTCACACGCCAATATACTAGGAGCAATAGGTGCGTTTGGCCAAGGGATGGGCGATAAAGACATAGCAGCTGCTTTCCATAAAGGAAAGGTGTGGTTTAAAGTACCTCCTTCAGTAAAAATTACATTCACGGGAACCCGCCCGACCCAGGTTACGGCAAAAGACATCGTTTTGAATTTGCTCAATCAATTCGGCGCAAACAAACTTCTCGGCTACTCGGTTGAATTCTATGGAGAAGCAGTTGACGCCCTGTCACTCGACGAGCGAATTACCATTGCTTCGATGGGTACTGAGATGGGCGTTATTGCCCTGCTATTCACGCCAAGTGACGAAATAATGGCTTATTGTACGGAAAAAACCGGCAGTGCCATCGAGAAACCCGTTGCTGATCCTGATGCCAAATATGATCAGGAGTTCGTTATCGATATGAGCACTTATGTCCCGATGGTTAGTCGCCCCGGAAAACCACACGACACCGTAGACATTAACACACAAAAGAAAACCCGCATCGATTCTGCTTTTATTGGAAGTTGTACCAACGGACGTATGGAAGACATGCGAGCCGCCGCTCGTATATTGAATGGAAGGAAAGTTGCCCCTGGTGTGGTGTTGAAAATTGTTCCGGCGACTGACGAAATTTGGCTCGAATGTCTGCAAGAAGGAATAATAACGATTTTTAAAAACGCAGGAGCTCTCGTTAGCAATGCCGGTTGTGCCGGCTGCGCCGCCGGACAGGTCGGGCAAAACGGACCGGGGGAAGTGACTATAAGCACCGGAAACCGGAATTTCCCGGGAAAACAAGGCAAGGGATCGGTCTATCTTGCATCACCTGCAACCGTAGCAGCCTCTGCTATAGCAGGTTACATCACTACTGAAGACGATATTCCTGAAGTGTCGGCCGATTATAGTTTAGATGACCTGAAAAAAGAAGATAAATCAGCGACACTTTCCAAAAAAGAACACGCCGGGAAACCCGATGTTGTTACCGGGCGCGTCTGGATAATCAAAAAAGACGATATCGATACCGACATGATATTCCATAACAGATACCTGCAAATTACTGATCCTAAAGAAATGGGGCAGTACATTTTCGACAACCTGGCAGGTCATGAAGACTTTGCCTCTCGCGTAAAACCCGGAGATGTCATCATTACAGGTAAAAACTTTGGTGCCGGAAGTTCGCGGCAACAGGCTGTTGATGGATTTGCGACGCTGGGAGTTCAAGCCATCCTGGCCGAATCCTTTGGTGCTATTTACGAAAGAAATGCGATCAATGCAGCTTTCCCTATTGTAACCTACTCATCTTTGGATCAGCTGGATTTACACGATGGCGATGAAATCAGCCTGAATTTTAAAACAGGTGAACTCGTCAGTCTAAAAGATAAGCAAAAACTGATGGTTGAACCGTTTTCAGAAGTTCAATTAGAGATTTATCGCAACGATGGTCTCTTTTAATAATTACTCCAAGATTGCCTGACTTAATTGAACCGATCTGAAAGAACAAAAACAGATCGGTTCTTTTGCTTTACATATGTTCACTTCATTATCAGTAAACCAATCGATGAATAATAAATACAGGATATTTCACTTGCTTTTGTTGGCTTTGGTAATGCTTGGCACGAAAATGTCAGCTCAACCATCTCCCCTAACGCTGATGTCGTGGAATATAAGATATGACAATCCGGACGATGGACTTAACAAATGGGACTTCAGAAAAGAGGCTGTAATACAAATAATTACTGACAATAACCCTGATTTTATCGGACTTCAGGAGGCCTTGCCCCATCAAATTAGTTTTGCTTTAAACAAATTACCCCGGTATGCGTCAATTGGTATTGGAAGAGAACTAAATGGTGGTGGTGAGCACACAGCCATTTTTTATGACACTACCAAGTACCGCTTAATAAAAACAGCCACTTTCTGGCTTTCTCCAACTCCTGCTGAATTGACAGTAGGTTGGGACGCTGCACTTCCACGAATTTGCACTTATGGCTTATTTACTGATTCTGCCACAAAAGAAAAACTCCTGATATTAAATACGCATTTGGATCACTTAGGCGAGGTTGCCCGAATTAATTCAGCACAATTGATATTAGACTCTGTTATTAGCCTGAGAGAACAAAATCAGCCGGATGCCGTTGCACTATTAGGTGATTTTAACGACAACCCTGACTCGAAAACCATCGAAGTTCTTGCCGGGTATTTTGGACTAACGGAAGTAAATCAAAATGATGAGGTAATCAATTGGCCCGGAACGTTTAACGGTTTTGACCCTGATGCGGATATCATTGATCGAATTGACTTCATTTTCACAAAGCAACTAAAGGTTGTTGAGTACAGGCATATCCCAACCCGAAAAGCGGATGGGCTATATCCAAGCGACCACTTGCCTGTATTCGTAAAAGCGGGTATAGAGAATTAAATGCTCAGGGCTAAAAGCCCCGTTGTCTTCGTGCCTCAAAAACCACAACGGCTGTCGATACAGATACGTTCATGGAGTCGGCCATGCCTTGCATAGGGATAATAATATGATAATCTGAAGCTTCCACCCATTCTTGGGTGATTCCGGTGGCTTCTGTTCCCATAACGATGGCCGTTGGTCGGTTAAAATCAACATGATGGTAAGGTATAGCTGCTTTCAGATAGGTGCTAACTACTTGTATACCACATGCTTTTAACATGGCAATGGCCTCAGCATTTGTGGTAATAAGTGTTGGGACAGTAAAAACACATCCCAAAGAAGCTCGTATGGCATTGGGGTTGTAAATGTCGGCCTTCGGGTCGCAAATAATGACGGCATCAACACCCGCAGCATCAGCTGTACGGTAGATAGCCCCCAGGTTGCCTGGCTTTTCAACCCCTTCGATAACAAGATATAATGGGTTATTGTTGGGTGCCAGTGTGTGAGAATTTTCAGGCATCTCGGCTAATACAACAATTCCTTCTGTGTTTTCGCGGTAGGCTATTTTCTGGTAAACATCCCGCGAAAGCTCATAAACAGGGCACTCCGGTAGTCGACCAAATTGTTTTAAAACTGTATCAAAGGGAATAATTTGCGGACAGAAGTAAACTTCTTTAAACCGATATCCTGATAAAAGAGCCTTCTCAATTTCCTTAATGCCTTCGATTACAAAGAGACGTTCTAGATTTCGTATGCGACTCTTTTGCAGAGAAATCAGATGCTTAACTTTTGCATTTTGGCGACTGGTAATTGATTCTTTGACCATCATAGCTCAAAGATATTACATTATTTTATACTTCTCCGGAGCTCCATCCGAAGGGTGGTAGAAACTTTTTGGAGGCTGATAAGTAAGTTGAACCAGCTGACCTGTCACAGGATGACTAAACTCCATCGAATTGGCAGTCAGCCGAATCTGGCGTTTTACACTGCCGTCGGCTCCATATTTTCGATCGCCTACAATCGGACAACCTAAGCCGGTCAAGTGAAGCCTGATTTGCTTATTCCTACCTGCTTCCACAATCACTTCAAGCAAATGATAATTTCCTTCTGGTCGAAGGTATTTATAGGATGTTTTTGCAAAGTGAGCGTTTGGTACTTCATGCTGATGTGATTGCAAAAGGCGACCTCCATCTTCAGTCAACCAGTTTTCAATGATTCCCGAAACGGGTTGGGGCATATTTTCGACAAGCGCCATCATTCGAATCTTTACTTGTTGCCACTGCTTTATTATCTGCTGCTGAACTTTTTCCGTTCGCGCAAATAACATTAACCCTTCCATTTCGCGATCAAGACGATGAACCACCCACAGCCTTCCCTTCTCCTGATCACGTTGGTTTACAAAAAATTCCAGCTCTTTGTGATAGGATTTTTCTGTAGGGTGATTGTAATCGCCTGTTGAAAGAATGCCTGCCGGTTTGAGTGCGATGATCAGGTGGGCATCTTCGTAATAAATGGCAAAAGGATGTGCTCGTTTTGGTATTTTTATTTTCTTTTCTCCCTTATTTACACTGGTTAACTCTATTACATCTCCCGATTCAAAAAGCGTTTTCACATGATTTGCAATAGGTTGACTATTTTTAGTAACCAGCGAATTGGCTATAATTTGCTTTGCTTTTTGACGTGATACACCATGGTACATTTCAAGAACCACATCAAGCAAAGCATCCGGTTTTTTTACAACGAATTTCATAACTCAATTACTGGCTAACTGATTTGTTGCCTGCTCTTTTTCGGTCATTCTCGTTGAGGAGGATTTTCCGTAAGCGAAGCGATCGCGGAGTTATTTCCAAATATTCATCTTCACGAATAATTTCCATGTACTCTTCGAGCGAAAAGCGAATTGGAGGAGGAAGAAGCACTTTGTCATCAGTTCCGGAGGCCCTTACGTTAGTAAGTTTTTTGGTCTTACAAACATTCACCACCATGTCTCCTGCCCTGCTGCTTTCGCCAATAACCTGGCCGGCGTAAACTTCTTCATTTGTATTCAGGTAAAAACGCCCTCTGTCGCTGAGTTTCCAGATAGCGTAAGGGATAGCGATCCCTGTTTCCATCGAAATAAGTGCTCCGTTCATTCTCATTTTAATATCGCCTCGCATTGGAGCAAACTCCTTAAAACGATGGGCAATAATCGCTTCGCCTTCAGTAGCTGTCAGGATGGCATTTCTAAGTCCGATAATAGCCCGTGAAGGCATGGTGAACTCCAACATCATGCGGTCGTTTTTCACCTCTTGGTTGTTGAATTCTCCCTTTCGCAGGGTCACAATATCAATAACCCTTCCTGTAAATTCTTCAGGAACAAGTACGGTAAGACTTTCAATTGGCTCGTGTTTAACGCCGTCAATTTCTTTGATAATCACCTTAGGCTGACCCAACTGAAACTCGTATCCCTCGCGACGCATGGTTTCAACTAAAATGGAGAGATGTAATATTCCTCTTCCGAAAACCAAATAACTGTCGGAGCTGTTGGTCTCCTCCACTTTCAACGCCAGATTTTTCTCCGTTTCGTGAAATAATCGATCGCGCAAATGTCTGGATGTAACGTACTTACCCTCTTTGCCAAAGAATGGTGAATTGTTTATGGTAAAAATCATGCTCATGGTGGGCTCATCAATCTTTATGGCCGGCAATCCTTCCGGATTTTCAAAATCAGTTACGGTATCACCGATTTCAAAATCTTCAATACCCATGATAGCAACAATATCACCGGCGTTGACAGGGGTTTTGCACTTTTCTTTGCCTAAGCCTTCAAAAACATAGAGTTCTTTAATTCTGGATTTTTGCACAGAGCCATCGCGCTTCACAAGTGAGACCTGTTGCCCCATTTCGAGCGTACCCCTTAGCAATTTACCCACTGCAATACGTCCTACGTAACTCGAATAATCAAGTGAGGTTATCTGCATTTGTGGTGTGCCGTCTACAAATTTGGCAGCAGGCACATGGGCAATCACCTGATCGAGTAAATAGCTTACATTATCCGTTTCATTGCGCCAGTCGTCCGACATCCACCCATGTTTTGAGGACCCATAAATTACAGGAAAATCAAGCTGCTCTTCGGTTGCGCCCAGATTGAACATCAAATCGAATACCGCTTCATACACTTCATCAGGACGACAATTGGGCTTATCAACTTTGTTAATTACCACCAAAGGCTTCAAACCCAAATCGATGGCCTTCTGAAGTACAAAACGAGTTTGAGGCATTGGGCCTTCAAACGCATCGACCAATAGCAATACACCATCGGCCATGTTTAAAACACGCTCAACCTCGCCACCAAAATCAGAGTGACCAGGTGTATCGATTATGTTAATTTTTACCCCTTTGTAACGAACTGAAACGTTTTTCGATAAGATGGTGATCCCACGTTCTCGTTCCAAATCGTTGCTGTCGAGGATTAAATCCCCAACAACCTCATTTTCACGAAAGAGTTTCACTTGATGTAACATTCTGTCTACCAAGGTAGTTTTGCCGTGATCGACGTGAGCAATTATAGCGATATTACGAATGGACTGCATAACAATAGTTTAGTTTAAATGGCGGCGCAAAAGTAGTCTTTATTTGAATGCCAAAT
>JGI10211J34971_10000669_pt1 | contig 28528 bp, 31 predicted proteins | sample Etolagsediment_FD_34971 | JGI IMG/M metagenome (IMG submission 34971)
AAGACTTAAGATCAACTCGTTTTGTACGGCAATAACCTTAGCCGGATCAAACACCGGCTTTGAGGTTTTTTCCGTAGCGCAGCTAACGGCTAGTAGTGTTAAGAGTAGGGGTTTCATCATCACTCCGCTGCTGTATAGGTGATACTTGCACCATATTCTAAACCGCAACTTGTTGTGTTGGTAAAAGCATTTGAGCCTACTGGAAGGTCTCGATATATATAAAGATCTCCAACCGTCCGTATTTCAATAGCTCCTATTGATGTTGTGTCAAGGGCTCCATTATTACGCATATAGAAACCTCTCTTTATCTGTATAGCTGGAGAAGCTGGCAGATACGCCGTAGGAATTGGCCCAGATAAAAAAGTTGATGTCGTTCGACTTGTTCCATTAAATGCTGGAATAGTCATGGTTACTTGCCTACCAACCTTAGTGAATAAAACATCAACGTCAACTGTACTTGCCGCACCAGTTCCATTAAATGTCATCGTTATAGTCTCTGTTGACTCTTTGTAAGACTTAATCAACCCCGGACTACCATTAGCCGCAATCTCAAGCCCGATTGGGGGGACTTGGCCAATATCCCGCCACTCTTCGATATAAACTTCAAAGCTAAATGAAAGCCAATCGTTATTTCCTAAAGGTTGATTGTTTGAGTAAAGTCCCGATTGGTTTTCGTATCCAATTCTGATTTTATCTTGTTCGGTCGTGATAGCCGTATAACAAGCGCCATTGTATGCCGTGTCAGTATAATTTACTGCGCCTGAAGCATTCTTAATTTTAGACCACGTTCCAACTCTTGTCGTGCTGCCAGCATCATAATAATCAGAGTCAACCGTTAGACCTGAAGGAAGTTGGAAGTAAGGCGAACCTGCCGCCGTGCCAGCTTGAAACAGGCCATCAACTCTTAATTTATTGCCTATCCTGAAAAGGTTTATTTTATCGTTGCCGATAGTGCCGAAGTTTGTTGGAGTTACTGTTTTGTTTGTTATCGGGCCTAAAGCCAAATCCTCACTAGTCGGATAAATCGTGGCGATTGGGTCGAAGTCGGCCCATGTGGGTTTTGAGGCTAGAGCCACGTCACCACTTATTATAGTTGAGGTAGTATTTGCAGTAGTCGTCACGGTTACCGTGTTTGCGTTTGTATTAAATCTTGCATCACCGTAAACAGAACTAACGTTGGATTTGAAACTTGCAGATTGGAATAGTCCAATTGGTGTTAATATGTCTGGAATAGTGACTGTGTAGGCATTTGAACTAGGGTGAGTAAAGTAAAAGTTGAAAGTTAAACGCCATTTACCGTTAGTTGTTTTGTATGGCTGAAACTCGGCTCTGTAATTCGCTATTGAACCGGCTGAACAAGTAACAACTACATCCGACTCGGTATATGTTTTCCATATCCCATCAAACCCAGCAAAAGAACGGCCTGGGCCTACCTCGAAGTTGTCGAAGTAAACCGAGTAACCACTGGCATTTGTAGAGGCTACGTGAATGATTAGCCTGTAGTCGTTGCTTGACGTATCGTAAGGAGCAAACGCTATTCTATGACGGTATTTATTGCCCTTAATCTTATAGCCGTTAGTAGGTGAGGTAGGCGTAATAACTTGCGACTGATCTTTGTCGTAAATAAAAACCTGCAAGTCATCGTCTGCGTAGTTAGCGTCGGTAGCGTCAACGTCAAACCAAATGCCTAAAACCTTGTTTTGATCTGCGCGATCAATTGTAAAATCATAGCTAACGCCTTCGCCTTGCCTATCAGCAGCGTCTACCGTTAACTCAAAACTTGCGTCGCCGCGAAGTATCTCGGCTGCTGTCGTGTTTCGCGTCCAGGTTACGTTAGCCGTACCGCCCGTACCGTCGGCAGGAGTAGCCGCCGCCGCATCTGCGTAAGTAGCCCAGCCCGCCGTTCCGGTTTCGGCGTTAGGGTTTTCGATGTAGTTAACACCACCCGTGCTGCCAGCAGAGCCTATAGCCGTCTCGTTTCCGCTGCTATCTCGCATGTACAGTAAACCGTTACGGTTTACGACTTTGTGCGAGCCGCTAGCCGGATCGTCAACGCTACTCGTNCCCTGATCTGTTAGNATTTGGCTGTTAAACCGTGGGTTTTTAGATACGTAACTCATAATTAATTCCTTCTAAATATCCTCGAAAGGATGTGAGTTATACGACAAAGTAATTCGTTCCGTCACTTACCACAGTAACAGAAGCATAATCACTATTAACAACGTAAGTTGCCCCGCCATCTATCGTCTTAGCTCCCGGCGTGTTAAGGGTAATGTTATTAGTCGAAGCACTACCGCTAACGTCTTTTATAACTAAATAAAGCGTAGCCGATGCCGCTGGAAGGGTCAAAGACCTAGCTGCCGTGGTATCGACAAAGTGTATTCTCTCATCAGTAAGCGTTACGTCACTCGATACCGAGACGTTTCCTCTGGTTGCTCTAACTGCGTCTATTTGGGTCTGTATGGCACTCGTAACCCCAGACAAATAACCGATCTCTGTAGCCGTTGCGCCGTTTACTTTTAAACCCGTTGCGCTTTTGGCAAGAGTCGATCCGTCCAACTCAAGGCTAAACGTCGAGCCAGATAACTCTAAACCTTCTCCGTCTGCCGTGTACGTGCCTGCACCAAAAAACTGGTTAAAGTTAATACTATCCGAGCCAAGTGTCGTAACTTCCTCGTATTGATACCAACCCGTATTTGCGTAAGTAGATCCCTCGGCTACCGTAACAAGAGCCTGGTTTGACTCGGCTGCGCTGTTAAAATCCTCAGTCCGTGACCACGAGCCAGTGCTTACCTCGTAAAGTCCGTTTTCGCTATCCGTGCCCTGCTCGGTAACAAGGCATATATCGCCCGAAGTAAGAGCAATGCCGTCGATAGTTTGCTCGCCAGAAAGCGTTATAGCTGCCGTAGTCTTGGCCTTAGCGCCTTGCTTTACCTTAACCCCGTTAGCAAGTCCGTCAACGTACTGCTTAGTCGCGGCCTGTAAAGCCGTCGTAGGATCGGCGTTTAAATTAACAGCACCGGCAAACGTAGTAGCCTTGTTATTAGCAATTGCCATGGCTTCGGTAGGAATGTTAGATCCGTTAGCCGTAACCTTAAAACTAAGCTTTCCAGGGGAGCTAGTCGTGCTAATCGTTCCCGTAGTATCGGCAAGTAAATCAACAGAGCCAAATAAGTCGTAGTGTGATCCGGTCCAACCTGACGCTAGCAATGATAGTAACGTCATCCCATTTGTGACGTTAGCATGTGAGGTCGTATTACTATTCGATCTCGCACCAAGTATTACTGGCTGCAATGTTGTTGAATGCTTGTGGATAACTAACTCGGCAGGTGTGCTACCGCCAATATCGTTAACTCTTAGACCGGCTGCGTAAGTAACGCCGTTAATATTGACGCCAGCCGTCTCAAGCCCAGGATCACCCGCCTCAACATGACCGTCGGTGTTGAGATTATTAATCCCACTTACGTTGTCCGAGTCATCTATCGTCACGCCTGACGATTGAAGCGCTTCGCCGTCCGTATCAAACCTAGGCACCTCGTTATCAGAAGCACCGGCAACGTCGTCTAACTTAGCGTCTAACTGGCTTTGTATTTCTGACGTTGCGTTATCTAAATAACTTAACTCGGTGGCCGTTATGGTATTGATCGACGCAACACCAGTAATGTTATCGCTGTCATCTATTATTACGCCTGAGTTTTGAAGCACCTTACCCGTTGCCAAGTCAAAGCGAGCCACGGCTTTATCCGTACTGCTTGCAGGTCCAGTAACGTCGGCTGTATTTTGAGTAATACGCTCCCAGCTAAGCCCGTTCCATTCGTATATGTCGTCGGTATCGAGAACAAGCCTGCACTCGCCAGTAACCGCACCTGTAGCAGGTAAATCGCCCGATGTATTTACCGCATCTCCCCAATAAGCTGAACCACCACCGCTCGGTGGCCACGCTGCACTAGCCATAATTAACCTCCCACCGAACTACCGGATACCCAGATATCGCACTGGCCATCAGGTGTACCGCCAGCAGCTACAAAACTAATTCTGAGCTGCCCAGCAGGTATTTGGTTAATGTAAGCCGCAAGCGTGTCGTCAGAGTCGGCAAGCTGTAGCGTTGCGCTCAGGGTTAAGGTATTCCAGGCGCTAAAATTGCGGTCGTCTTTGTAAATTCTATGCTGTACGTAAAACGTGCCGGTATTGTCCGTCACACTAGAGCAATCAATATTGAAGGCTATGTTGTCTAGGGTTTTGATCGTTACCGGATCGGTTTGAAAATTGCTAGCAAGCGTCTTGGCGCTTTCTAATTGATGAGACATCACGTTCTTTTTTGCCACGTTTTATCCTCCTCGTGGGTTATGCCATGGTTAGGCTAGGCGTTGACCTTCGGTCATTAAACTTTGGCCAATATCTCCCGTGAGCTCTATCTGCTCGCTTCCTGGCAAATCTTGGCTTGCGTATTCTTCTTTTCTATATATTTGCTGATATGACCTTATCTTATCAGGTCTTAACGATGGGTCTATAGGAGAATCCATCAAAATAGATAAATGCAATCTTTTTTGGTAGTTAAGTTCCGTAGGGTTTTCTGCTGCGTAGTCTGTGATTTTATCTACCATGTACTTGTGAAGCCCTGGGTAAATCGTGCGCAAAGCGTCCATGTGGTGCATCGTAATCGTTCCGCTTTCCATCTCGTCAAATACGCTAAACGGATCACTTACAACCTGCGCTTTTTGTAAAAACTTATTCATTTCGTATTCGGACGGCTCGTATTTAGCCTTAGGAGCAAACAACGAATCTGGCGCTACCTCTTTAGGTATTTCGTTGTAAAGATAACTTATCGCTTGTCCCATTTTAGCGCTAAGCCTCTCGGCAATAACCGGAGCACCTTCCTCGCCTATAGGCTTTACTAACTCAGATATTTTAGTGGTGCTTTGATCTGGGTTAGATATCCACTTAATCATGTCGTCTCGGATACGCTCTATTTTTTTAATCTTGTATTCTTTTATGGCTTTAGGCTGTTTTAACTCTTTTTCTTCTTTATCGTCTTTGTAACGAAAAATCCTAGACGTAGCATCAAGCGCTGTGGTTTTTTTAGTAGGAAGCACCTTTTTTGCTTCCGACATGCGTTTAATAATTTCTGGCAAGCGGTCTATTTTTTCTGCCGACTTTTTCATAGCCTGTTCTGTAAATAACATACCGCCGTATTTATTTAACGCTACAGCCATAGTTTGATCGCCGTAACGTCTTGCCAACTCACGGCCTAGCATGGGTATAAGCCCACCAATTACAGCACCGACAGGACCGCCAATAATCGCGCCACCTGCAATACCGCCAGCACCTAAGTTAATAGACGTTAGCCCAAAATCATTATTTCGCGCTTCTCTCGCGGCAGATTTTCTTGCGATGTTTTCTGCTTGCGTTAAATTGCCTAGTAACCGCTGTTTTTCTATTAAAGTCTCTGCTGCCTCAACGTCTAATCGCCTTGTCGTTTGGCGTATCATTTTATTTATCTCGCGAGGTATCGTCGCAACAACTTCTGCCGTATTAACGTCTATTCCAGCGTTTTGCGATATGTAGGCTTTTTCAGCGATCTTTTGAAATGCGCTTTTTTCTAGGTTTGCTTGCCTTAAGGATAAAGTAGCACCTGACTCTGCTAAATTTTCTAGCTGTGTTTCTACCCTATTAACAAAAGGCTTATATGCTGCTGTTTGAAATACTTTGTTATTGCTAATTGCCGATCGAATGTTTGTAATTAACTCATCTGTGTTAATTCTCGCAAGATCTCCAAAATCATCGTCAAACTTTTGCAAGGCCTCGCCGACATCTTTTCTTAACTCAGTATTTCTACTTAAAAGCCTGTCGTACATATCTGATTTACTAGACAAGGGAGTTATAATGTTTTCGTCTAATAAGTCTTTTCCGATAACCTCTAGCCTTTGCGTTGGCTTTACACCGACTAAGTTTCCAGTCTCATCAACTAGCTCTTCCATAGCCCGTAAACGCTCTTGTTGGCCTAAGTTTGGGTTTAGCGCTTCAACAGCCTTTTCTTGGCCAAGTTTTCTTAAATCTTTTCTATCTTTAATAGCATTAGACAATTTTTCTCTGGCTTCTCTAGCTACCTTTGCCTTACTAGCTAACTTAGACAGGCCGCCAGCCATCTCGCTAACGCCGCCAAAAAGAGAGCCTAAACCTACGCCGTACATTAACGTTTCGGCTGCGTCGTCGGGATCTCCCAAAACAGCCTCGGTAAAAGCGTAGGGAGCCGATAACAAAGCACCTTCAACGCCAGTACCTATAATCTTTTCTGCTGCTTTTTTGATACCCTTTTCACTGACTTCGCCTGCCGCACGTGCTGATAAAGCCTTGGTTACAGCTTTACCCGTCGCCTCGCCAGCCTTGGTAGCTGCTTTAAAAGCAGGGCCACCGTAAAAAAACGAAGTCGCTGCACCAGTAACACCACCGGCAATGTTCAAGGCGCTAAAATGCTTTTTTAACGCTTCTTTTTTAGCAACCTCTAACGGCGTTTTGGTTTTATCGTAAATAAGTTCTGGTATGCCTAAAGCCGCCTCATCTACTGCCTGACCAAAGAAGACCTTGGCCGCACCGCTGAGCCCTTCGTTTTCTCTTACGTAATCGTCGGCTAACTCTGTCGTTTTGCCGTGTATTACGTAGCCTTGCGTTATGGCATCTTTAGCTTGTTCGGACGGGATATAGGTTTTTTCGCCAAGCGGGTTAGTAGCGTAAAGCTTTTCGCCTTTTTTAGGCAAAAACGTGCCACTTGCAATAGCGTCTGTTATTTGCGCGTCGTTATCAAAACGAACCAGCTTTTTCTTTTTTGTATCGTATAAATCAGCCATTAGCTTTTATAATCCCGCCTTGAGATTTTTTGTATTGTTCAGGACTCATTTCTTGAATCTGCTGCGTTCTGCTACCCATACCACCCATAGGCGTTATAACTTTTTGTTTTATGCTGTTGTTTAAATTTGTTTGTATTCTCTCATAAAGTGTTCTTAATTTAGTTTTATTAGTAGCGTCTAAAGAAAACATTGCAGTCGGATCAGCTATTATACTTTCTAACACTTTCCTTTCGGCGTTGGTAACAGCGCCAGAACCTAATATTTGCGTTCTTAACGATCCTTGCAAAATGTTGCGTATTGAATTGGCTTTGGCTCTATCCTCGATACTAACTGACGATAACGGCTTGTTAGCTAACTTCATTAATTCACTTACGCCGCTCATAGCGTTATTTGCCTCTGCAATTTCAGCGTCTAATTTCTCTGCTGCCGCTGGCGTTCTAGCAAGCCCGTAACCTTTAACGTATCTTGCTTGCTGTTTCTCGTCTAATAGTTGAGGCATAATATCGCCGGAAGCCATGCCAGATTTCAGCATTGCCATGCGCATAAATTGGTTTTGTGCCTCGGCTTTTTTAACGCCTAACTCAGATATTGTTGCGTCAATTTCTGCAATTTGCGCAGCGTTCTTTAATCTAGCGCCGTACATATTTAATTGATTTTGTGCTAACTCATACGAGGCCGACCGTGTTGCTGCTAAGGCCATATCCTCGTCTTGGTATCTTTGCCGCATTTTAGCTAATATACTGCCTTTAGCTTCTACTGCTTGCCTTTTTTGCGCTACTTGTTGTTGTTGTAATTTAATATCTCGATCAATTGCCCTTTCTATTGTTTCTGCTGCGTAATTTCTACCACCAGTAGATCTTGCGCCCAAAGCCCCTAACGCTAACGATATTCCAGCAAGTATTTTTTCTCCTGTGGTTCTGCTTGCCCAAAAAGATTGACCTTTTGTTGACATGTCTTCTAACTCAGAAACAGCCTGCTTGTATTCGTTTTCTATCTTAGCCGTTTCTTCTTGCCGCTTTATTGCTCGTGCTTGATCTTCGGCCAGTTGTTGTTTTTGTAAACGTTGCTGCTCTTGTAAAAAGGATTGTTGCTCCATAGCGAGCGCTTGGCCTTGCTGTTTGTACTGCTCTAAGGCTTGTTGCTGGCTACTTAATGCCGTAAGCATAGGAGAGGCTTGTGGCTGCATAGTAACAGGCTCGGCTTGCGTAACGTAATCCTCTTCTCTTACAGGCTCTTCCATAGAAACTGGTTCTATGGCAAACCGACTAGCAAGGTCTTCTTCTTCTCTGTCTAGTTTTTCAAACTCGCTCTCGTATTTTTTACGTATCTCTTCCTCGTTTAATGGCTTTGCAGTCGTTCCGACACCGTAATAACTAAGCGACTCTTTTGGTTCGACGTTTATATCTGCCATCATTTGCTCAGTTAACGCACGTCTTCTCTCGTCTATGCTTTGTTTTCTTTGTAACGCCTGTTCCTCATCTTTAGCCGCTTCGCTTTGTCGTTTTACTTGAAAGGCTGTAGATAGGGTTTTCTCAAACGTACTAGGCACAGCATTGGGCATAGCAACAGGCTCAGGCATTGGTTCAAGTGCCATAGGCTCGGGCATTGGCGGCAATTGCTCCATAACAGGGGCCATCGGTGTTGACTCTCGGTTACGCATTTGCCTTGCTAGTTCTATATCCTCTGGGCTTGGGTTAACTGGCATTATTTTTTCTCCTCTTTAACGCTGCTTCCAGATCGTCCATGCGCTCGTTTAGCATGGAAGCAACACCTAACATAAGACCGCCTGCTTTACCGTAGTCAACCATCTTGCCTTCAGGCGTGTCCATTACCATGCCTTTACCTAGCTCTGATTTTTCCATATCCTGAGCCATTGGACTAATAAATTTACCTTCGCCAGCACCGGGCATATCAGGTTCTTTATATTCGTACTGATAAGCCTTTAAAGCGTCTAAAAACTTTTGCATTTTATCTTTACTGGGCTCTTCTATATTTTTTTTCATGTTTTCATCAGATGAATTTGGCTTTCCCGCTGCGGCAGCACCAATCTGAGCTACGCCACCTAATATTTTTCCTCGTGCTTCCGCCGCTGCTTCAAACGCTCTTTGTACGGCTGCTCTATCGCCCATTGCTGCTTGATATTTTAAATTTTCAAATTGCATGGCCCGTTCAAGATCAAAATATTCAGATTGTGTTATTTGACCAGTTAAAAATCTCTCTTGCGCGTCTTTTAATTCTTGTGCTCGTAACGCTGCCTGTTGATCTGCTAAGGCTCTTTGTTGTTGTAATTGTGCTTGTGACTGTGAAAGCCCTATGTCTTGCGCTCGTGTGCCACTTAAAACGCCGCCTAATTGCTCACGTGCTGCTAATTGCTCTTGTATACGCATCGTAGCCGCATCTCTTGCCGCTTGTTGTTGTGCCGATTGCGTTGCTTGCGCTATTTGCCTTAAACCTTGCCCAGCTGTAGCACCTCTTTGCGACGCTGCTAGGGCCATCGACTGAGCTATGTTTTGTCCCGTAGCCTCTTCCAATTGACGTGCTGCTAGGCTTGGGCCTTCTCCGGCTGCTTGCGCCGCTAGTGCGTCGGCTAAACTCATTTGTCTGCCACGAACCTGTTGCTGTGGTCTTGTTTCCATGCGAGTAACGGCTGCCGTAGGTGTTTCTCTTGCCCTTGTCCTCATTCGTGCTGCTTTTAATTCGTTTCTAAGACGATCAGTTTCTTTTCTGCTTGTAAAAACCTCTTTGGTTTCGTTTTCAAAAACAAAAGGCTCTGGTTTAAAAGTACCAGTACCAAACACACCCATCTCGCCATCACCGCCGAAAAGCTGTTTTCTTACTTTTGTAGCTTCTTGGCCCCATTTTTTTAACGTACTCATTTTGCCGCTCCTACTGTTTGTTGCGTTCTTAGCCTAGACAGGCCACCTTTAACGCCGACAAGCATGACTATATCGGATATATTTAAACCCTGTTGAAACTCGTTTGAATCTGGAAACTCTGTGATTGTAAACCTAATTGACTCGCATTTTTGTCGCTTCATATACACAGCAAACCTGTAAGCCGTGTTAGGGCCGCCGTAAGTAACATCTGCGCCGTAAGGCGACGACTCGCCGTAACGTGACGCCTCTAGTAAATCTCCAGCGTTTAAAACAACTTCGCTTTCGTAAGCAGTCGAGTAATCGTAACCACAACGCACTTGAAGGTCATGCCTACTTAAATAATCGCCTCGAACCTGCAACTGGTAAAGCCTTTGAAAACCACCGATGCCGTCAACGGCAAACCAGCCAGTCTCTAAGCTTAATGCGTAACTAGATCCAGCGTCGGTAAACACGTTAGGGTTGTCTTTTAAAACCGGACCGTCTGATTTCATTAGCACGTAAGAGCCAAGCCAGTTAACCGCTCGTTTGCTAGATAACCCATAAAACGTAGACCAATTGTTAAAGTAATAATCGTAAACAAGTATCGGGCCGGTTTCTGTCGTAAAGCGCACTTGGTTTTTATCTGCGACGAGTATCGCACTGGTTACGGTTAGACTGTTAAAATCCTCAACCTCTGCGCCTATGTAGTTTACCGACAAAGCCCTGTCGATTAGGTAGATTCCCTTTTCAGATTTAATCATAAGGCCAAGAGGCGTAACAACAACAGAGTTAGCGTTTTCAGTGCCAACGTCGCCGGTAACAAATTGAAACTCTGAAAAGCTACCGTCCAGGCCAAGGTTGTTAGGACCGTCTCCAAACGTGTAAAAGAAACGATCTTTTTTATAAAGTATAAGTTTGTCATCTAGCACACTTAGGCCGGTATCGTCGCCGCCTTCCGGTTGAAATGCTTTTTTTAACGTGTCGTTAAACTCGACGGGTGCGCCCTGCTGGTTTTCTTTTGAGTACCAAACCTCGCCACCCTCTTCTAACCCACCAAGGAAAATGCGGTTTTTAAAAACTGAAATAGTAGAACTAGCCGGTGCCGAGTAGTTATCTAAAACGCCTCCAGTCGTGTATAAAATTTCGTTAGCCGTAAACTGATCTGGGTCCTCGTCTAGCACAATGTTTACCGTATCGACGGTAACATCGTTATTTGGCGTAGCATCGACGTCGGTAAACCTGTAGTAAACCGAGCCAGAAAGGATATAGCCGACTATTCTAACCCCTGTTCTATTGGTTCCGTCTTTAGCGGTAAGCCTAAGTGTAGGGACGGTATAAGTAACGGTGTGGCTTGCACCCGCACCACCAGTGATTTGGGTTGCAGAAAGTGATGGTGCTGACCGATGTATGCGACCGTTGTTGTCGTACCACTCATATACAAAGACAGCCGTACACGATTCACCGTCGCTAATCGAGCCGCCTGTTGCAGCTGTAGCCGTGGTAATATTTTCCGGGTAAAGAAAAAATCCGTGTTCAACTACGCTTTCCCCGTCGTACATAGACAAAACGCCTCCGACAATGTGAAGCGTGTTTCCTAACTCTGCTGCTGTAAATACGTCGTTGTTGGAAAAGTCTAACGTAGTTTTGCTAACTCCGGTAGGCGTGTAAACGTCTCCGTCTTGGCTAACAAGCCTGTTCTTTTTTAAACAACTAAAACTGTACTTATCGCCAACTTTACTAACGTTGCAGAGTATCTCTCGTAAACTTAAGCCAGAAGCGAGCGAATAAAGCTGTTTTGACGCGATGACTCCATCGGTTCTAATGACAAAATATGTAGCCTGGAACGTAGAGTCATGCACCACTCCGACAAAGTTTTGTGATGCTCCTGACGAGTCGACGTAATTAAAACACTTTGTCCACAGGCCAACTGATCTTTTAAATACCGCTGGCGTGCCAACGTTGCCAGCTTCGTCAAAGGTGTTTTGTTTAACGTATTTGTTGTAGCTAAGTGTTTCGTCAATTTCATATAGCAGGGTTGTTTCGTCGGTGTCGCTAACGTATCCGGTAATATTTCTAACAGTCGTAGATATGGAGTCGATCGTCGCTGGCGAGACAAGGGTAGTACCTCCGTTATTTACGATTGTTGCGCGTAGCTTATCGGTTGAATTGTAATAAGCTATTATGATCTTTTGGCTAGTGCCTTGTATAAGAGCTAGGCTATCGGTTGCCGCCTCGCTTATTGTTTTAGGTGCTAATACGCCAGCCAATACTGCTGGATCTTCATTAACAAAGCCTAGTTTAATCTCGCTTGCGCCTTGCACGTTATGAGCAAAAATCATACGTATATCAGCATAGTTTAAAATATCATACGTAGGGTTTGACGTGTTAACCGTGTTTGATATCTCAACTGCTGCGTCAAACTCTGTGGCCGCTTTCGGGTTAATCCTTCTCGCGTATAAAGATCCTGATTTGTAGTAGTAAACATACAGGTAAGATTTGAAAGCTAAGCAGCGAACCCTGGTTGCGCTTGCATCTATCGAGACGTCGGTAAGTATCGGAACGCCTGTTGTCTCGTCAACTATCGAAGCCCTTACGCCGCCTCTACTATCTTCCCAAGCATATACGCCTATTCCGTCCTTAATAGCCGAGTCAACTTGTGTCTGTTGCGCCGTGTTGTTTATAATCTGCTTTGTTTTTGTAACGACAGATACCGCGCTGCCCTTATCTACCCACTTATCAGAGTTACTAGAAAGCGAGTAAAGGCTTTGCCCGTTATATTGTAATAATTCATTTCGGTAAACGGCTAGTGAATCACCTTTTCCAAGTTCAACGCCGTCAACGGTATTGTTAGGTATAAGATCGTGCCCGTTTCTTTTGTCTATGCGCCCGCGCTTTTTAAACACGCCGTTTTTTAATTTAACTAACTTTCCAGGCAAAACGTGTTTGTTGTCTGTCTTGGTATCTATACCCTGGCCTAAGTTAATAGGTATTTTTTGTTTTGTTAAAGCCATTAGATTATATACCACGCAGAAACGCCGTCTGAGATAAACCAAGCAGAGGCGTTGTTTGTATTTATAACGTAATTCGAGTTTGCGCCGTCTATCGTATCCGATCCGTTCGGTGCGATAGTAATGTTGTTGTCTTGTGCGCTTTGTGCGCCGTCTTTTATAACTACGGTCATAGCCGTCGTAGCGGCAGGTAGGTTTATCGTCCTGGCCGAGCTAGTGTCGATTATTAACACTACTTCACTATCGCCGCTTGTAACCGTGTACGGGTAAGCGCCGGGCGCATCGACAGATAACTCGCCCGATCCTGGACTGTTCAAAGATGTTCCCGAGGTTATTTGCACCGAAGATCCTGCGCCCGATACGTAGTAAAGATTAGCACCGATGCGTTGTAAGGATCCCGTGTTTGTAAGGTCAACGGAAGCCTGAGCCTTTAGCCCAGCTGCTTTTAAGTTACTTGCCTTGTTATCTTTAAAATCTAGCTCGCTATTTATATTTAGACCACTAGGCGTGACTTTTACGCCTTTATTGCTAGAGTGATCGTGTAAATCTACTTTTTGAAAGGCTTGATTTATTAATTCCGCCCACTCGGGTCCGAGTGTTTCTGATACCGTAGCCAAGACAAGCTGCATATTTGAAGTTATGGTCATTACTTTCTCCCTAGTATATCCAAATATCAACCCTGGCTGCGGCTGAAGCGTTTAATGTTATTTGCCTATTAGGAAACTCGTCTATCTCTTGTTTGTCGTATATCGTAACGTGTGCGTCTGATCTTACGATAAAATAACCTTGCGGCGAACGGTCTAATCCGTGATCGACGACGTTATCTCCCGATGATAAATCTAAACCCTGTACTAACTTGCCGTTAAGTATACTTAGGCTTGTCAAAGTTCTTAAGGTAGCGTCTACCGAGTCCTGTAAAAGCCTAACGTCTTTATTTAATGTTTGCGTCCGTCTAAACGGTTTTACACTCATACTCTACCTGTAAAGATATGGATCGTCATAGCCAAGCGTCGTTACGTCGGTAATCCTTTCCGTATCTCCGATGTCTCTGTTTTGTGCCATCTCTTCAATACGCGCTTCTATCTTTTGGCGTTCCATCATTAAAACAGAAATATCTGACTCTTCTTTTGCTAGCATTTTCATTGCCGCAGTTATAACGATGTAATCATCCCAGTTATTGCGCGATATTGACTCGTCAATAGTGTCGGTATCTACAGTTAGCCTTGTAAAGCTAGGCACGTACCACATGCGGTAACTTCCCGGAGCGTTACCCTCTGGTACAAACCGTAGTTTATTACCTACGATGCGGTATTGGACGTCTGTGTTGATACCGCGAAGCTTGTTTGTGTTCGTATTGTTATTTCTATTGGCAAAGCTAAACGGACGGAGCGCGTAGTAATCTGTATTAAACGACGCTTTGTCTAAGCCAGCTAGTTTATAAAAATCACTTGGTAGAGAATAAGAAGATCCTGACGTGATTGTAAACTCGACAGGATCTTCTATAAAGTAATCTTCAAACCTAGAAACAATCAAATCATAAAGTTCACTATATGCGTCGTTTATGTATTGATTGATCTCGTCGTCATCAACAAATTGAGAGTTTTCCATGTCTGCCCTCTGTCGGGCGCGTGTCCTGATATCAGAGAGCGAAGCCATCAGTAAACCTCCGTTGATTCCTTGCACATGTCAACAAGGTCTTTCATATAAGAAGCCATGCCCTTAGCGTCGCCTCTTTTTACGCATTCGATGACCTTCTCGCAACAAACTACCATGGGCAACGACTCATCGTCGTCACTGTCTTCTTTTTCAATTTCAAACTCTTTTTCGTAACCGCCTTTTTCTTTACCAACGTAATCTGGCTTCATTTCGCCAACGATGATACTAGCAACCCTTTTTTTATCTCCAGGCATTAAAAGCATTTAACACCTCCTATACGTCTGCGCCGTTTTGCAGGGTTAACTCGATATGAAGGACGTCGCCACTAGCCGGATCTGTATCCGAACCGATAGCGCCTACCATCTGCAAGTCGAGTGATTTAGCAGCAACGTCAACGTTTCTTACGCCACCAAAAAGCACTGTTAACGCAGCGTCGTCAGCACCTTCAACACAAACGTGTGCGCCACGAAAAGCGTTATAAGCGTCTTCTAATGTTACCGTGTAACGTCCAGTTTCCGAGTCGGTCAAAGCAACGGAAAAACCCTTGCAAGATTGCGCAGTGATTGCGCCAGCAGCACCAACCGTGACAGAGCCGTATAATTTTACTATCTCACGAGATAAAGAACCTCGGTGTTGATAAAAAGTTCTGTTAGCCATCTATTTTATCTCCTTTAAAAAAGGGACGAGCCTCCTTGCAAAGCCCGCCCCAATAGCCAAATAAATTACGCGCCAAGGTTAACGTTGATGTTATAGCCTGGTGCTCTACAGCCAAGGTTAGAGTAAGATCCATAACGAACCTCAACACCGTCAGCAGAAGCTTGTCTAAGCATTTGTAAGCCGTCAGTGTCGATAACACGAACTGCTTTGCCAAGACTGTAAAGACGCCACGTGCTGAGCTGAACACCCATGCATCGTGAGTTACGAGCGTTTTGATCTGGAACGACTTTGATCGGTCCTTTAGATCCGTCGATCATAACGCCACGGAAGCTGAAAGTAACGTCAGTACCTGGTTTAAGGTCGATGTATTCAACTTTAGAGCCAAGAGCCTTTTTCAACTCGCCAAATTTCTTGTGGCTAAGGAAAAAGTGGTCAAGGCGTCCACCTTCGCGGCATACTTTTTGGTCAGCTTCGATCAAAGCCTCTTCGATTGGAAGGCTAGAAGCGTCCAAGCGAAGTCCGCCAAGACGAGTAACGTCAGCAGAACGGTCAACGCCGAAGAATGCTGAGGAAGACGGAGCACTATCAGGTATCCAGTCCTCAAGTCCGGCCATACCGTTGCCACGGTCACCTTCTACGAAGATGTAATCGTCGCCTGCGATAGTACCGTTTGAATCATAATTTCCAGTATAAGTAACAGTACCCGCGTCACGGTCAACAGCAGCGACAACCCACTCATCGTCGCCAGTCTCAGAAATTCTCTGAGAACCGCCAGATTTAGCGGAGAAAATAACATGCACTTGACCAACTTCGACGTTAGTAATGTCTTCAGGGTCCTTCATAGTAACGACAAATGTACTAGAAGTTTCTGACGGCTCTGCGCTTACCTGACCGATATAAGCTGAGCTATCGCGGAAAAGGTTGATTGCAAGAGAGCGAGTAAGAGAGTTAATAGCGCCGTCGATCTCAGTCGTAGCCGCTTCCATAAACGCATTAGCGTCGCCTTTAGAAGCCTCAAGCGTTTCGTTGTCGATCGTAGCAATCGAGTAGTCTTTTGCACGAGTAAGAACGAAATCAGTTGCTTGAGTGTTAGTAACTGCACCACGTGTTTGCGCGTTACTAAATGTTTTTGATCGCCCTTGCGGGTTGCCGTAAATCAAAGGAATAGGCAAGTTTTTGCCACCGAACGCTTCATACTTAGGGACAAGAGCCATAAAAGGGTTATCGCGGTAAACCATATTTTCCACACGTTCTGTCGTGTAGTGTTGTTTTAAGGCGGCGTCAAAAGCCGTTAAGTCGAGAGACATGATACACTCCATTAGGTAATAAAAATCACGCAATTACCGCACAATGCAGTAATCTAAACAGTTTGGCTTTGCGTGTCTTTAGCCTATTGCAGTGTCTTTTAAGGCTCATCTCAGAGCCAGTTACTAACCGCCAGAAGCTAACGCTTTCCTCAACATCTCAGCCGATCGCCTTTTTGACTCCTCGTCTGATAAGTAGCCCGATGAGGTTTCCGAGCTAGAAGACGGGGACGCAGATAAGGTTGACCGATTTGTAAGCGTCTTGGGAGCAAATGACTGTGGCTCTGTTACCTCTTGTTGTGTCTCATCTGAGGCCAAATCTTCGGTGTTTAATAACTTATACGCTTCTTTATATCTTTTTTCGATATAAGCCTCAACATGTTTGGCCGCAACGTTAGGGTCTATCACCTCCCCCGTACGGTCGTAATGCTCGGCTGCTACCTCAAAAACCAAGTCCCTAGCGGCTTCACCCTCATGGTTGATAAACTTGTACTCTGGTTTATCTGCCACGGCTTGATTTATTTGGTTCTTATAGCGGTCGATTAGCTCTTGATCTTTAGCCTCTTGCTCGGCTTTTTCTCGTTCTTGCCGTCTACGCTCGTTTTCTGCCTCTTGCTCTTTTTTGTATTGTTCAAATTTGGCGTCGGCAATTCTCTCAAGTTTTTGCTCGTCGGTTAGATTATCGTCTTCTAATATTTTGTCGGTAATCTCTTTGTAAGATAACCCGTTAGCCTGCAAAAACCCTAACGGATCAAGTTTAGCATTTTCTCTTGCCTTTTCCCACTGCTCGTACTTGGAGTATTTTTCCCCGAACTCTTTTTCTTTTTGCGAAAACTCTTGTTGGCGGCGATGTATCTCCCTCTCGCGCCGTGTTAAAGCCGCAAACCGCTTGGCAAAGTCGACGTTTGACTCGCCAGGCTGCTGCTCGATAGCCTCGCTCGCCTGTTCTTGTTGTGGGGCCGTATTCTCGTGACCTTCGACCGTCGCCTCGGTGCTGGTTGCCTCTTGTAGCATAAAGTATCTCCCTACGTTTATTTAGTATCTTTAGCCTTGTGGCATTAAATCACTTACGGGTGGCGCTTCCGGTACACCTAAAGCGGTCATATCCTGACCGGATGCTAATGGTTCGGCTGGCATTGCCGGTGGCATTGCCGGTGGCATTTGCTGCTCGATTATACTCTCGACTTGATCTTGAAACTTACGCAAGACGTCTAGTTTGTCCTCCGGCATGTTGTCTGCAAGTCCGCGGAGCATGTATGTTTGTGCCATCTCTCTTGCAAACTCTAAATTCATCCTCGGATCAGGACTAATGTAATCTTTACCAGCGTTTTTAATATTGTGCTCTATAACCCTAATAACTGCGTCACGAGAGCCTAGCTTGATCTTGTTGGCTTTAGCCAAGTCGGGAAAGTCTAGTAAGTCTAATGCCTCTTCTTGCGTATAAAAACCAGCCTGGACNAGCTCCTGAACAGTTTGAAACTTTCCNGCTGGTGTTGATGGCAGAAAGTTTGTTGGATATGCCCTAATTGAAATTTTGTCGTCNGGGATATCAACGTCNTTAAATTTAATCTCTTGGGAGAATGAGCCATCTTTAACCCTAATCGTTGGATTTTTGCCTTCGGCTACCATATCCCTTAGCATGTCTAAAACCATATACGTAGCTTCCATGTAAAAGTCTTCGTACATGTTTTCAGTTAAAGCAAAACGCTCGGTCTGTATATCCTTGTACTCACGGATTGCCCGACCACTATCAAGGCCACTTGGCTTTTGACTGGTAGCGCTCATCAGCGAAATACCCGTAATCTCGTAAGCCTTCCTGTAAAGCGTCTCAAGATGATTGTATATCTCGCCACTCATTGCCTGTGGAGTGTAAAACTGTGGTCCAGTGCCACGGTAATACTTAATACCGCCAATTTCGTTATTGATCTTTTTACCTGGGATCTTGCTGCTAACGTCTAGCCAAACTTGCGGGACGGCTACTAGGTGTTGTGCTAGCTGAATGTTTCTAAGTGTTTTGTTAATTTCTAGCTGTATACCGATTAACTCTTCGGCTAATCCCCTGCCGTAAAAGCCAAGAGGATGCAACGACCAGCGTTGGAATAGAAACGGGAAGTATTGTTTTTCGTACTTATCGACAGCCAAAGTACAGTTTTCTATCGACATGCAGTAGCGGCCATCGTCACTGTTCGGGCCACTTGGTAAATGCCAGCTTTCTGCGACTTGAATCATATCCGCCGTAGAGCGTGATTCCATATCGCCTTGCAAGCCACTTGGGGCAGCAGCAATGGCGTTGTGATATTTAGCCGGGAAAAGATCGAATAAAACCTCTCTAAAAATTAGCTTTACCCTATGTATCTGCCGTGGGTTTCTATATCTACCTTCGGCGTCGTCGACTAAAATCTCATCGACAAAGTTACGCTCGGCTTTTACCTCGTTGTCGTCTTGAAATAAATGAACCGGGCCAGTACCAAAAATACAGGCATCGACAAAACACTGCCTTCCAATACCCCAGAACGTGCGGTCTTCTCCCGTACCCGTACCCATTTTTTCGTATAAGCCCTGGAAAAACTTGGTAAGCATCTTGGCCCGCTGTTGCAAATCCCAGCTTGCGCCTTCGGTTAAAAAGAAAGGCCGTGGCTTGGACTTTGATATTTTACTACTAGCCGTATCGATACAACTTTTAATAACGTTGTAGGTAACGCGGTTTGCCGTAAAGTTCTGCGCGTCGTTCGTCCTATTAAAAAGACCACCCGATAGCGATGTGATCTCCATATTAGAGTAAAGCCTAGCAAACTTTAGGTTGTTCGTTGACCTGTACTCCTGATGTTTGCGGATGTTTTTAATCGTAGCCCAGACGTGCGTGTGCATCTCCTCTTCAGGTTGCTCCCACCACTTAGTCTTAGGCTTTATGCCTTTATTTTGCTGCGTGTTGTATGTCTCCACCGGCACGTTTGGGGTCGATGTAATAGGCATTAGTTTTATCCTTCCAATCCAGCCATGGGATTCATTAGTATATCTTCGTCAGTTGCCGTCCTCTGGCTTTTCATAATTTCTGCCATCTCCTCAGCAGCACGCATAGCCTCTGGTGTTGGTGGTAGGTCTAGGTCAAAATCTATATCGCCCAGCTTCATACGGCTTACTCGTTTTTCAATACAAACATCAATTAATGCTCTTACGTATTCTATTTTCAACCCCAATCCCTTTCCCAAAACGGTTGCGTCATTTCTTGTTCGATTCGTTCCGCCTCTTCTAATTCCCAGTCGTCTAGCTTTTCTGTATCGCTTCTCTGGTCCTTTACCACCGGAACGGATAAATATTGATAACACTCGCGCCAGCTATAAAGCGCAGCATCGGATAAATGATTCTCGCAAGCCGGATGTTCTTGCCTTTTGTCCGAGCGCTCGTCCCATATAAGAGATCCCCACTCGTCACGTAACGCCAAAGTTTCTTCGCAGTCTATAACCTTAATCCTGCCTTGAATTAACTCGGCGTTCATTATTTCGATAAACTCGGCCTTACCCGTTTTTGTAGCCGGTACAAGAGACAATTGATAACGGCTTTTTAACTCTTCTACCGACTGCTTTGCTGCGTTGTCTATGACTGTTCTATAAATATCATATTTTTTGGTATAATAACTAATTCTCTCGGCAACGTCGCTTATAATCATCTTCGAAGCTTTGTAGGTTTCTATCACGTACAGGTTGTTGTCGTGCGGCGAAAAAGCACACACAACAAAGGCCGAGGGATCGTCCCAACCCAAGTCAACACCTAGCACGTAACTGTATTGCCCTGGCGGTAGTTTATCTGTAGCATTTCGCTGCTCGTTGTACTTGTAAACAAGAGCCGAAATGTCTGTAACCCATTCTTTTAAATACATACGCCTGAAAGACGGCGTTTTCTCGATGCCTGGGTTGTTTTTCTTGAGAAACTCGATTCGTTTTTGCCAAACCTCACGCATGTAAGGGTTATCTAGCGTATCCCACTCATGATGCGTCCAGCCGCCTTCTCTGCCTGTAGTAATCTTGTGAAATAATGAATCAAGTAGATCGGTTGGCGTTCCTGCCATCGAAAGCGTACCGTCGTAATCCGATAACGCTGGCTCGATCATTTCGTAGCATAGCTTAGCCATATCGATACGAAACGATCCGCCTTCGTCAATAACGACAAGCTTTAGCTTCCCGCCTAGTACCTTGTCCATTTCGTCTTTGCCGCTATCTGCGCCCTCTAGATAAATAATGGATCCGTTTGGGCACGTAATGCTTAGTTCTGACTCGTTAAACTTACAACCAAGATTCATTTTGCGGTCGATGCTTTTAAAAACATCTTTCCACATAATCTTTTTAGCTGTCTTGCGCGTTAGGCCGATATAAGTGCACGTACACTGAGGCTCGGCAAATGCGGCGCGAAACAACTTTAGCCCAATGCCAAACGACTTGCCAGCTCTTCTCGTACATAAAAGCCCCACTCGTGGCGAGTCGTCAAGAATATAGGCTTTTTGCTCTGGAAACTTGTTGTCGTAAAACTTTAAGCGAGGCGTATTTAACTGGCGCTCGCACTCGGCCAGCACGTTAATAGCCCACTCTCTCGTTTCATTTTCTCTTTGCACTTTTACCGTTTTCGATTACGAATTCAGACTCATCGACTTCGCAGTAAGCAACGTTAGCAAACGTCGTAAACGCCACCTTCTTTGCCACCTTATCTTCCATGCGCACCATGGTCGCTTGGATCTTTGGGTTATAAAACGCTCGGATATCGTAGCGGTCGCCATAAAAAATGTTGTCTTCTTTACCCAGCTTTATAGTTTGCGCTGTGCGTAATACTTTCATTTTCATTTAATAAACCCCTAAATATTAAAAACGGATCGTAAACGGCACGATATTTCTTACACAAGCTTTCATGAAACGGCCCGGTAGCGTGTGTGGCTATCACTGGAGCTCCGTTTGTGTGATTAGTATATGACTTAGCCTCTCTGTAAAGCATCGTTCCGATGCCTAGGTTTCTAAACGGCTGCTTTACAAAAACGTAGTGTATTATTGCGGGTCCGTAGTCGCTTGGCTCGGCTACGATATAGCCAAATATCTGGTTAATATCGTCGGGGTTGTGAGCGCAGATAACGTAACTTGTTTGCAGTATGTAGTTAATAATCTCTTTTTGATTAGCATAGTAAATTTCTTTGTCGACGTAGCGCATAGGGTTAGAGCCTTTAGCCCACGATGCGCGATATGACTTTAGCCAGCTATGATAAATAAAGTTACTATCCTCTTTAACAGCAAGCCTCGTTACTGCCGGGACATAAATAGTTTTTTCTTGATCGCTCATTTAGTCCTCTTCTTTTTGCAGTATTTCCAAAGCCCTCTGCCCACGCGCTATAATTTCGTCACGAGGCAGGCCGCTAAAGTTAAACTGATTGTTGTTGATCTCGATATGAGGTTGCACCTTGCCAAACAAACGGTCCAGCATAAAATCAAGTCTACGGTTATCGCCTTCTTTAATCCCGACAAGACAGATACGTGCAATCCAATGATCCATCACTTGCCGCGACTTATCTTTTAACACTTCCTCTAGACCGTAGATGTCCATTTGAAGGAACTTAACAAGCCTCTGAAGCGTTTCAATTTTGGTTAGGTTTGCGGCCTTACGAAGTTCTGGAGGCGTCTTCGGACGGCCTTTGCCATTACCAGATTCTCCTTTCTTCCAAGGCCTTAGATTTTTTGTTGTGTCCACTGTTTTAGCCATTGGTCTTACAGGCCTTTTTTCCAGTGTATTCCTGCCATCTTTTAATTATAACGCTGCAGTAGTGCGGGTCGATCTCCATGCCGAAACATTTGCGGTTTGTCTTTTCGCAGGCGATTAGTGTCGAGCCTGAGCCGAGAAAGAGATCAACTATATTATTTCCAGCTTTTTCATGTTCAAAGCAAAGTTCCACTAACTTGGTTGGCTTTTGGGTTGGGTGAACTCTTTTTCCGCCGTCGGCGTTTATATATCCGGCATGTTTAACTCTAAAAAGTCTTTGGTATCCTTTATCTTTATTAACCCACACTATTTCAACCTGAGAGCCTATGCAAAGATCCACATTTTTATCATCGTCTACACTGTCACTTCTTTTGTCCCAACAATGCCAAATACCTTTTTTAGGTAGGATATGAGTAAAATTATTAGCACCCCAAACATACTTAACGCAATCAAGCCCAAACAACACAGACATATCTAAAATAACATCATCGTTTTCAATCATTTTAAAATTGTTTTGGCCTTTAAGATTACCTCTTAGATTTTTATTATCGTAACTAATTCCATAAGGCGGATCAGTAAAAACCATATCAGCCTTCTCGCCGTTCATAAGCCTATCAACGTCCTCTTTACTCGTCGAATCACCGCACATCATCCGGTGATCACCAAGCTGCCAGATATCGCCACGTTTAACGCCAAAAACATTATCTTCAACTTCTGGCACTTCGTCGTCGTCGATATTACCGCCACCACCTTCTGCCTTGTTATCTTCCCAATCAAAACCAATATCGGCAATAGCGTAACCATCCTCGTACAAAGCTTGCAATTGCTCTCCCAAAACATCGTCATCCCACACCGCCAGCTCTGCCGTACGGTTATCGGCCAGGGCAAATGCTTTTGCTTCGGTCGCGCTCATATCGTCTGCAACGGCAATGGTTATGTCTTCCCATCCCAGTTGTTTAGCTGCCTCGACCGTTCCGTTACCCGCGATAATAATCCCGTCACGCACTACGATGTTCTTACGTTGTCCGAACTGCTTAAGACTCGCTTTGATCGCATCCAGGTTTTTCTTGTCGTGTTTTCTTGCATTGGCTGGATCTGCTAGCAGACTCGCTATCTTTACCGTCTTTGTTTCCATGCCTAAAAATCCTGTCGTAGTTATCAAGATACTCTTTTGATTTTGGCTCGGCGTAGGTGATCGCACCTCGTAGGTTTTTTCTGTGACTCATCTTCACTCCAAAAAAAAAGAAACGTGTAACAATTTACACGCTTCTCGAATCAGGGAAGCACCACATGGGGAACCAATCGCGTATCGGAGAACGCACAAAAACCATGAGGTGTTCCATGTGAAACATTGGACTGACTTTTTGTCTCGTATCGGTTAATAACACAACCTTGCAGTTATTTCTTTTTCTTTTTTTTCTTTGCCTCTTCGGCTTTAGCCATGGCAATCGCGATTGCTTGGTTTTGAGGCTTACCGGCTTCGATCTCTCGTGCGATGTTTTCGGCAATCGTCTTTTTGCTTGAACCCTTCTTTAAAGGCATAGCTTTAGTCCTTCGTTACATTACCGTAATTATTACAATTTTTACTAATTATTTGCTATCAGCTGCCGTTAATACTGTATAACCTACACGATAAAAGCAAGGGAGAAAAGCCATGAGTCGAGAAAAAATACCGAACGCAAAGCCTACGAAAAACGGTGACAAACGCTGTAACTGCTGTGGTTTTACTTACGACCGCGAAGATTTTCTAGTGCGCGGGTTATGGTCACATGGCCTGTACTACCTAAACTGCGTCGGCTGCCTCTCAACCCTAGCCGTCAAAGGCCCAAAAGACGCCCGTACTGAGCAATAAGAAACGCATCGTGCCTGCCATCGTCCATCTTCCTTCCTCTTGGCTTGTACAAAGGAGAGCCCTTTTTTGCGTACTCTGGCCAACGCATTTCAATAATCTGCCGTGACTTTTCCTTAGCCTTAGCCTTTGGGTCAGCGCCCTTGTGCATCGCCGCGCACCATGTTGCCGGACTTACCAGGACGTATGCCATATCCAAAGCCGCACAAGATTCAAGCACCCCAGCCGACTTTGCGTAATTGAAATTGCCAAGCCTGCCATCAGGCCGGTATTTAAACTCAGAATCAACGGTCCAAACCGTATTTTTAATTTGAGCTAGCAAATCGCCAAATAGAGCCTCCCAGTCACTTTTTAATACCTGGGTACCACTTTTGTAATTTAGCCAACTGTGAGCGAGTTTAGCGGCACTCAGGCGCATCTCAATCATCTGCTTCCATCTGTCCATGCTGAGAGCGTCGGTTGGCTTAGTAAATGCCTTTTCTATGAACACGCCAACTTGTCTGTGGGTTATGGTTAGTACCTCTTGGTAGACTTGCGCCGTACCGTGAGCCGAGAGGCTTGCGCCTTGATAGGGCATGTCCCAAACCTTTACGATCTCGCCTGCCTCGTCGATTAAAACGAACGCTCCACTTTTGCCAGGGTCAACACCCAAAACGAAATTCAAATCCCACCTCCGGGTTACCAGGTTTCCAAGTTACCAATCAGTTCCCATTATTATTTTTTTTTCCTTTTACCCTTATATATATATATTTTTTTATTTTTTATTTTTAAGTAGTAACTCTGTTAACCTTAGATACCTTCTTAGTAATCATTGACTTTTTTCGGTTTCCAAATTTTTTACAGTTACCAAAAAAAGGGCAAAGTTACAAAAACGGTTTTCCAACTGCCACTTTTTTAGTCAAACCGAGCACAACTTTTTTGGTTACTCGATTTTCCTTAATCGCGGTTATTTTGACTCGGTTTCTAAATTTTCTGACCACCCATTTCTTAAAAGCATTCTTTTCTTGCTGCGTCTTAAAGAAGCTACGCATTGCCAGGGTCAGGTCAGATTGCATGATGTACGGGTTCGAATTGAGCGTTTCAAAATTAAGGTTTGGTTCGACAGTATAATGAAGGTCCATAAAGAGCTCAAAATCCTCTTCGTTGCTTTCTGCTATTTCAATTGCCTGATTATTATTCACAGGTATAGGTTTGTTGTCGGGCATACAGTTTGCTTCATACATGGTTTTACATATGTCTATTATTCCTGGTGCTTCGTGCCAAAGTTTCTCCTCGTAGCCAGGGTCAATGGTCTTATCGACCTTTTCCGACAACTCGCAATAAATAATCCGCCTTTGATCGGAATGTTCACTGCTGATATTAGGCGACCAGTTAGACGTGAAAATCAATTTACCGTCAAAAATAGCGTCGTAGCTTGCGCCGTACTTACGCTCGCAACTTTGCACGTCGCCACCTGTTAGGCTTTTTCCGAGGCCTGTTGTAACAAATTGCCGATCTTCAATATCGTTAAATATCACGCACTTAGCCCGCATGATGTTATCAAGCCAAAAACCAGGATTTTGCCCTTTAGTCGGTGGATTTGCCGAACGGCAAGCCTCGCCCAAGATTTTTTTCAAAAGCCTTGTAATACAACCCTTTGAATCTTGACCGGAGCCTTTTAGCCAAAGGTACTGTTGCTGTTTACTATGAGGATAAAAAAGAGAGCCAATAAAGGTCATAAAGGCAATCTTGTTACTCATGCGGTCGGTAATTTCGTTAAAAACAGGGGTAGATCGATCACCGTCAGGGTCAAAACAATGCTTAGTAAAGCAGTAGCCAGTTTCACTAGCAAATCTCACCGAGTGAACATTTTCTAAAGGCAGTGTTAAATCAAACCACATATCGACGCATTTTTTGGCATCGTCAACGGTCCAAGACCAGTTCTGGTCACTCTCTACAGCCCACACGTACTGCAACACAGTGCGCCTAATCTCGGCAACGGAAACGTAGGCAAGTTTTTGTAGGCTATCGCTGACAATCTCAACAGGTACGTAAACGCCTTCGCACTGTTCGACAAGGGCGTAACGCCTGGGAAACGGCCTGCGCAAACCAGCTTCCATACCGTTCATGTGACGGCAAAGCCTGAAATAATAGTCTGCTTTGTTAGGCTTTTTTTGTTGGCCTGAGGGTTTTCGCTCGGGGTAGTTGATAACGTTCGACACTGCGCCTCCACCATAAAGTCCTTGTTATTTTCGATCGTTACTCTATAATGGGACCAGTTCATTACAAAGCGACTCCGCTAATCGCACTTTAAAAACCTCGTTTCCGGTCAAACGAGGTTTTTTTATTGATATAAAGCACAGTATGCGGATATAAAGTATCTGTATATTATACAACCTGGGGACGTAGTAAACATGAAATTAAACGGCGATAGACTAGGCGACGCCTTCCACGTAAGGCTAACAAAAGACTGCGAGGATTTCGTAAGAGCGCAGGCCAAGGTTTACGGTGTTTCTCCGACTACGTTTATCAGGATGTTTATTATAGAAAATATGAGCGAAGGAGGTAAGGAGGAGTCGGTTATGGCCAAAAAAATTAGCCGCATAATCCAAAAAATAGACAGGGCCGAAGAGGCCGAAAAAGACGATCTAAACTGCGAAGAGGCCTTTTGCGGCCAGTCCGAAAAAACTTACGCTTACGACTAAATCAGCTCGAAATGTACAGCATCGAAAAACTGGCCCTTTTCCCGTGGCCGGTGGTTTACGTCAAAATCACCTCCCCAACGAAGCCCAATACCCTTAGCCTCAGCAATACCTAAAACAAACCCTGCGAAGTAACAGAAAGCGTAATGATCGTTCCACGGTATGCCCACAACGGCAAAGTAAGGCGCAACGTCTACGGCGTAACTAGGAAAGCTGTTGTGCTTACTATCGGGAAAACGAAGCTGGCTTAGGCCCTTACGGTGCAACTCGTTTTGTTCGGCTTCGGCACGGTAGCCTGAAATGATTGTACAATCCCTGTAACGAATCACCTCATTAAAAACAAGTTGCAGTTTTTTATCGCACTTCTCAAGTTTTTGTTTACTTTTCTCTGAATAATGATACATATTACCTCTACAAATTATTAACCAATATATATTGGATTTTAATTACTATGACAATGAAAAAACTACTAGTTGAGATAGATGAGTACAAAAAAGACATGCTCGTGCGCTCTGCAAGGAGCCAGGGAACGACTGTAGCGTTTATCGTTAGGAGGATTATAGATGCTTGGGCAGAAGAGTATAACAGCAGTTCTACGCAAGAGATTATTAAAAGAGGCTTTGAGACATCACAGCCTTGCGACCAAAGCCGTCGAGGCGCAAAGGATAGACCAGGATTTAATTGTGCACCTACGCTTCCTTGGCTTGATCCTAAATCGGGTTGTTAATGGCGGGCATTAAAGAAAAAATTAAAGCGGCTGGCCTAATTATAATACTGGTTGCGTATTTAATCGTAAGAAAACTATTTGATAAGGAACCACAAGCATGAGTGATTTAGTAGTAAGCGCAGAGACAACACCTAGCGCAGCGTTTATTGACCTAACGCCAGAGAAACAGGTTGACGCTGCCGGTAAGATTGCAACGCTTCTTTGCGACGTAATAGAAAAGCAAAAACTCTACACGGACCTGCGCGGGAAAAAATACGTTAACGTTGAAGGCTGGCAAACGCTTGGCTCGTTTCTTCGCGTGCTGCCAAAAGAAAGGCAAGTGATAAGACACAACGACGGTACGTTTGAGGCCCACGTTGATCTAATAGATCGTCACGGCCAGGTCGTGGGTAGCGGATCGGCTATTTGTGGCGCGGACGAGTCGATGTGGATGAAACGGCCAGAATACGCACGCCGGTCAATGGCTATAACAAGAGCAACGGGCAAAGCCTACCGCATTGCTTTTTCTTGGATCATGAACATGGCTGGCTATGAGCCTACACCATTAGAAGAGATGGACCACGTAGAGCCTACGCTTTACGAGGGTACGGCTAAACAAAAGCAAGCACTAGCGGCGATCTGTAAAAACAAGCACGCGATTGAAGAGCCTGAAATAATGAAAGAGATTCATACGTACCTAATAAAAGAAAACGCGCCGTTTTTAAGTATCGAAACCGAAATAAATAAATACGTAAAAGAAAGGACTCTGTAATGTTAAACAAATGCACGTTTATTGGAAACCTAGGGATAAAGCCAGAGTTAAAGCACACGGCAAACGGCAAGCCTTGGACGCGGCTAAGTGTTGGCGTAACGGAAAGCTGGAAAAACGCAAACGGCGAAAAGCAAAGCGAAACGGAATGGGTTAACGTTTCGGTTTTTGGCCTACCGGCAGAAAACGTAGTTAAGTACCTAGACAAGGGCAGGCAGATTTACGTTGAGGGCAAAATGAAAACTGATAGCTACGAAAAAGACGGCGTTAAAAGATACTCGACAAACATCATAGCAAACCAAGTTTTATTTCTAGGCGGATCAAACGATAAAGCGCCAGAGCCAACAAACGATAACTTTTCGGTGCCGTTTTGAACCAAGCATTATTAAAAAAAGGTTGTGACTTAAGCCATAATAGTTCGCGGTCGTTGTCGTCGTCGCGGTCGTGGTCGTGGTCGCGGTGGTC
>JGI10211J34971_10000671_pt1 | contig 28479 bp, 12 predicted proteins | sample Etolagsediment_FD_34971 | JGI IMG/M metagenome (IMG submission 34971)
AACGCTAAACAATTTCTAGAGTCTCTTACAGAAGGAGCAAGTGAAACTAGTGATGATCGTACTAGGATGTACTTTTTCGTTGGACGCCCTCAAGCATGGAGAGCATATTTAGAAGTATATGCTAAAGGTTCCACTAATTTTACAGTTGGTAATGAAGTATTTGTTGGAACGTATGGATCTACCGCTTTCCGTGCTACAGTTGCTGCCGTTTATGATAGTGCCCTTCTCCTAACCGACGTTTTTGGCAGCAATGGTATTAATTCAACTCCTCCTCTAGGCAGCACTTTGTTAGAAACTGCTGATGGAGGTTCGACGACAACTAGTGCGACTGCCAAGAGCGGTGTTTATCGTTACGGAACAGAAGACATTCCACCTCTTCCTCTCGACAACCAGAGAGAAAAGATTTCTCTTTACGATGAGATCATTGCTGCTAAGCGTATTACTGATGCTTTTGCGAGAACAGTTATTCGTCGTTACAATTGGGATCTAGTTGCTAATCCTAAGTATGACATGTGGAAACCTGATTACTCTGCTACTCCTGGTGGCGGTGGTCAAGTAGGTAAGCAGACTGCAACAGGTCAAGATAGTATCTCTGATGCTAAGTTCTACGTAATGAACTCCAACTATGAAGTATTCAAATGCCTTTACAATGGTGAGGGTCCTGGCAATTTAACTGGTCAGAACGCAACCGAAGAACCATCAACATCTGGTGCTAATTATAATGGAGCAACAGGAATTTACACGGAAACTTCTGGTGCTGGATACATCTGGAAGTACATGTACACCATGCCAACCGATGACGTTCTAAGATTCCTTTCTTCGGACTTCATGCCAATTGTTCTTCCTGCTAACAGTACTCGCGTTGCTGTTGCTGGTCTTGCTGTCGCAGGTTCTCTTGATGTCGCATTAATTGAAGATGCTGGATCCAATCTACCTGCTTCACAAACTCTTTACACTAGTGTAAAGGGCGATGGAACTGGTGGTGTTGTAGAATTAACTACTGATGGTAGTGGATCAATTACTGCTGCTAGAGTTGTTGTTCGTGGTAGTGGTTATACTTATGCCAACGTACTTTTAGGTAATGGAAACCTCTTCTCAGATCAAGGTCTAACAACTGGTGTAGCAACTCCTGCTAATGGAGTTGGTGCTATTGAAGTTATTCTTCCTCCTAGTGGTGGTCATGGTTCTGATCATGAGCAAGAACTAAATGGCAAGCGTGTGATGACTAACATCCGTTTGACTTACGCAGAAGGTTCTGGTGATTTCCCAGTTGATAACGATTTCCGTCGTATTGGAATTATCAAGGATCCATTTAACTGGGGCACTACCAATTATGCTACTGCTGATACCCTGTCTGGTTTAAAATCAATCAAGATTACTGGTGCTACTGCAGATTTCGTTCCTGATGAAATGATTTCTCAAACTGTAACAGGTGGTACTGCTAAGGGAACAGTTGTTTCATGGACTCTTGATTCTGGTTCAACCACAGATGGTGTTCTCAAATATATCCAGACAAATGATTCACACACAGATCAAGGTATTGTAAGAGCATTTGAAAGTAATGGTGCTAACGCAGTTTCAGGTGTTCTTTCCGCTTCTTCTGGTAATGTAGATACAGGTTATGCTGGCACTTTATTGGGTGTAACTTTTGCTTCTGGTCTAGCAGCACCAGAAATTGAGAACAACTCTGGTGAGGTTATTTACGTCGAGAACCGTCGTCTCATCACCCGTGCTCCAGACCAAATTGAAGATATTAAGCTAGTTATCGAATTCTGATTTAAATCATACATAATAAAGTCCCTCGATTAATCGGGGGATTTTTTTTATCTCTACTAAATACTAGGGACAAGATGCTAGTATTTGGCGGAGACCATGCCACAGAAGACTAACCTTAATGTAAGCCCTTATTATGAGGACTTTGATGTATCTAAGAATTTTTATAAAATTCTATTTCGTCCTGGATACTCAATTCAAGGTAGAGAGTTAACACAACTACAATCTATCTTACAAAATCAAGTAGAGAGTTTTGGAAAATATGCGTTTAAACAGGGAGACTTAGTGGTCCCTGGAGAGGTTGGTCTTAATACAAAATTAGACTATGTAAAACTATCTTCTGTATCAGAAGTAGCAATAAATGAAGGCGATAATATCGTTTATAAAAAATATGATATTTCTCAATTAATTGGTCTCCAAGTAAGAGGATTGAGTTCTGGTGTTCTTGCCACTGTTTTAGAATCAAAGTTAGCGACAGAAACTACTGCTGATACTTTATATGTTAATTATTTGAACAGTGGAGATTCTAATACAGAATCTACTTTCCGTCAAGGCGAAACATTAGAAGTTGTAGATGGTATCAATACTCCACTTCTTGTGGTAGGAACTGATGGAAGTGTTCTTCCTACAAGTATTAGTATAGTAAATCCAGATAATAATCAAACTATTTTTCTAGAAAGTCCTGCTATGGGATTTGCTTCTGCAGTTGAAGTAGAAGAAGGAATTTATTTTGTTAATGGGTATTTTGTCCGCAATGATAAACAAATTTTAGTTATTGATGATTATTATGATAGTCCATCCGCGAAAGTTGGATTTACGATTAAAGAAGAAATCGTAACTCCAGAAGAAGATGTAAGTTTATATGATAATTCTATTGGTTCATCAAACTATACTGCTCCAGGAGCACATAGATTAAAAATTAGTTTATCTTTATCTAAATTTAATCTTAATGCTGCCACGGACAAAAATTTTATTCAACTCATTACAACTCTTCGCGGGGAGGTACAGAGGAAAGTATCACAAACTAATTATAATTTAATCGAACAAACTCTTGCTCGTAGGACTTTTGATGAAAGTGGCGATTACATTGTTGATGATTTTTCTGTAGATATTAGAGAATACGCACAGAAAAATAACAATGGTGGTATCTATGCTTTAAATGAATTTGGAACTTATAATGGATTTACAGCAGCAGAAGCAGGTAGGAAAATGCTTGTTGGAATTGGACCAGGAAAAGCATACATCAAAGGATATGAAATTGTCAATAAAGAAACCAAGTATCTTGAGATTAATAAAGCGAGAGAAAGTCTAACAAGTGATAATATCAGATTAAAAGCAAGAGGACTACCAACTTATAGTATTACAAACACTTATGGAAGTGTTCCCCTTAATAAAGAAGGATCCGATCTAACTGCGTATCCTTTTATTAATCTCTATAGTGTGTTTAATGATGGTTCTGTTGGATTATCAAATACTGAAGATGATTCGGACCATAGACAAACTCTGAATAGAAGAGGAGAATATTTTAATTCGAATGATGCCATTAAAACTATAGTTTTAAATGTAACAAGCACTACTAGTCCATTAGCAAGTATTACAGATTCAACATTTGAAAATCTATTAGGAGATATCTATTTTATTAAAACCAGAGATCTTGCTGGCAATGCTACATCTGTAGGAAGTTTAAAAACTTTAGCATTTGCTAAAGTAAATAAACCACTTTACAATGCTGATCCTGCTATTAAATTTTTAGAACTTACCGTTGCTGGAAGTAAGGAAGATATTGAATTATTGATGCTCGAATATGATCCTGGTGATGCCAATTACGAAAGAAAACTATTCTACAATAATTCTGATGCATCAGTGGATCAAAATGCTATTGGATTTATTATTGATTATAGTGACACGGTAACACCTCTGATCGGAAGAGCAAAACCAAGTAACTTTTTCTTAAAAGAAAGGGGATCGGGATTTAATTCAGATACTGATATTATCCTTTCCAAAGGACGTTTGTCTGAAGGATCTCAAACATACAATGCTATTTTTGGTTTATCATATTTTGATCCAGAGTTTTATACTAAAATTTTATTAGATTCAATTCCAGAGTCGGGAACATTTGGTATTGGCAAATATGTATATGGTCTTTCAAGTGGAGCATATGGAGTTGTTGAAGGAGCTCCATCTGGAAAATATTCAATTGGCAGATTACTATTTGTCAAGACTCTTTCGGGAAGATTTAAATCTGGAGAAAGTTTAAGAGATGAAGATTCAAATAGTATAAAAATTGCAAAAGACAATACAATTTCTCATTTTGTAGTTGCTAATCGCGGTTTAGGATATGCCGATGGATCCAACCTTGTTATTAATGGTGTTGAGTATGACTCTTCTGTTGTTGATTTACAGCGCCTAGCGAATGGATCATTCTATTCTGCTTTAATTAATAATAAGAGTGCTTTATCAACTGAATACGCACAACCACCAGCAGTTACGATTAAGCAACCAGATGGTTCTGCTACTCCATCTCAAGGCGCAGCTGTTCTTGCTGTTCTCACTAGAAATTCGGTTACAACATATTCCCCTCAAAATGTTAAATCTTTAGCATCTGCTTTTGGGTCTGGTGGTGCTAACGTTTTTACTGCCGATGTGGTTATAGATGATCAAAAATATTCCGAAATTAATTCTGTTACAGAATATACATTCTTTGGAAGTAGAGGATATAATTTCATTGAATCTACCAGTTTTAATGCAGACGCCACAAATGCTTTACAGCAGGGAGATTTAATTCAATTCTCTGATGTTGATAATAATATTGTAAGAACAACAGTTCAATATGCTACTATAAAATCGGGACCACAAAAGTCCAGAATTTATCTGGACATGATGCTTCCTGGAGATGTTGTCAATACAAGTGTTGTTAGGTTGCGTCCCAAAGTTGAAAATTCAAGCAAGGGAACATTACTTTTCCCAACAGGCAGTAAGCAAGTTAAAAAGATTGTTTCTTCACCAGAAAATACAAACATAAAGTATTTCTTCCGTAGAGACTTTGTTACCACTGCTTCGTCTTCTGGTGGTATTATCAGTTTTGCAGCACAATTGGAATTTGGAACACAAAGATTTGCTGAATTTAGCGAAGAGAATTATATTATTACTGTCTTAGATCCTGGTGATGCTCCAAACATTTTAAAGGGCGACATTGTATATGTTGATAAAGATCGCGTAACAGTAACATCGTCTACCGATACTGTCAGTGGATTGACTGCTGGTAGTATTACATTTACACTTCCTTCAACTTATTTTGGAATTATTCCACAAAATGGATCATACCCCAAACTTAAATTGACAGCAACGGTTGAAGTTTCTAATGCAAAACCAAGACTAAAAACAGCAATCAAAAATAGAAGAATTGTCATTTCTTCTTCTGGCGATTCTGTAATTCCTTTGAGAGGAACTGACTATGATAGTGAAGTTATTGAAGTTATTTCATATTCTGATGCTTATAAACTCAACTATGTCTATGAAGGCAGTGCTACTCAACCACCCGATGTAGATTCTGCAGGTAATCTTGTTTCTGGAGTAGATGTAACTGATAGATTTACATTTGACAATGGTCAAAGAGATACAGTATATGATGTTTCTAGAATTGTTTTAAAACCTGGATATGAAGAAACCAGAGGTCAGTTAGTTGTATCATTTGATTATTTTGATCAGTCTCAGGGTGACTTCTGTACTATTGATAGTTATGTTCATGAAGCAGGAGTTACAGAGGATGAAATTCCATCTTTTAATTCATCTGTTCTAGGTACTGTTGATTTAAAAAATGTTATTGATTTCCGACCAAAAGTTGATTCTGCTAAAACAGTTGCTGGATTCCAAGATGAATCTTCATTATCAATTACAGTTGGATCTTTCTCTGGATCGGGTGCTGTAGTTGCTTCTACACCTGCTCCAGATAGCAATTTACAATATACATTATCGTTTAGTCAAATTCAATATCTAGATAGGATTGATGGTGTCTTCCTTAATAAAAAAGGTAACTTTATCGTAAAAGAAGGAAACTCTTCATTGAATCCATCTAAACCAGATCTAATTGAAGATGCGATTCCATTATTCTATGCTTATATTCCAGCATATACAAAGACTAGTAAAGACGTAAGAATCACACCAGTTGATAATCGTCGCTTTACAATGCGTGATATTGGTAAATTAGAAAAACGTATTGAAAGACTAGAATATTATACATCACTTAGTATTTTAGAGCAACAAGCTCTTAATATGCAGGTTAAAGATGAGATTGGTTTTGATAGATTTAAGTCTGGTTTCCTCGTAGATAATTTTGAAGCTCATAGGTCAGGAAATCTTTCATCAATTGATTATCAGTGCTCTATTGATTCACAACAATCTGTTTTAAGACCACAATCAAATGAAGACTCATTTATTTTAAAAGAGTTTAATACTAGAGAAGATCAAAGATTTGTCTCTGGTTATAAAAAATCTGGTGATATTATCACTTTACCATATACTTCCAATGAGTCTATTATTGGAAATAATTTTGCTTCGAAAACAATAAATCCAAATCCTTTTGTTGTCTTACAGTATGTTGGAGAATCAACTCTTTCTCCAAGCATTGATCAATGGTATGATAAATCAAAAGAACCAATTGTTGTAGATACAAATACTGATTTATATAAAATCTTTTTATCAAAAGTAAGTCTAAAAGAAAGTTTTGCTAGTTTACACAATTCTTTCATTATCAATTGGGTTGGTGCCGCTCCTTCATTTACATCAATTAATTCTCTTGGTGAAGTCAATAGTGTAGATTCTGAAAAAACTGTTGATATCGCATCAGTATCAAGTTCATCAAATATTAGTCCACAAAACAATGATACAGGAAAGGGAGTTCAAACAAAAACTGTAAGGGGCAACAAAGTTGCAACGTCTTTACAGTTCTATGCTCGTAGTGTTCCTATTAAGTTTACTGTTAATAGATTAAAACCAAACACAAGAGTTTATGTGTTTTTAGAGGGAAGAGATATTAGTGCTTGGGTTAATCCAGATTTAAGATTTACTGGAATTGCTGGTAATTCTCTTTCTGCTTTTGGTGGAGCGATCACAACAGATTCTAATGGTAATGCAAGTGGTTTAATTCTGCTTCCATCTGGTCATCCACCAAGAGAGAATACAACATGGACAAATGATGTCACTACGGTAGATTATGATACCTCAAGAGAAGCAGTAGAAATACTGACAGGACTTAAAACTTTTAGATTTACATCAAGTTCTACAAACGAAAGTAAATCAACAGTAGATACTTATGCAGAAGTTAAATACTATGCTACAGGTATCTTACCAGAAAATCCATCTGGTATTGTTTCAACAAAACCAGCATTCTTCAAGTCTAATGAAGGAATTCAATTTATCAACAGCAATACTGATAACCCAATTAGACCAAATCCACTTGCTCAAACATTTAAAGTAGAGAACTACAGTGGTGGATTATTTGTTACAGGTGTAGACTTATTTTTCAATAAAAAAAGTTCAAATATTCCCATTAAAACTTATATCACCAATGTTGATGCTGAAAAACCAGGAAAAAATATTATTCCTGGATCGGAAAAAGTTTTACTTCCATACACATATATCAGATTTTATACAAACGGTAACGTGTATGTTACTAGAGGTGAGAATGTAACTGGTTCTACATCTGCTGCTAGTGGTCCTATTCAAGCAATCATTGATAAAAATGGTACTGAGTTGGTTCCATCCTCTACTGGTAGATATCTATTGACCAATGAACAAGTCTACACTATGGTTCTCAGTAATCATAATGGAAGATCATTTAATCAAAATGAAACTCTAATTATCCCCTCAGTAACATTAGCAAACAATACTGAAGCAACTGGTTCGGTATTAACAATTGCTAAAGACAGTGGAAAATTATCAGATATTAAAATTATCAATACTGGTGATAATTATGATAGCGCAATCATCACAATTGAAAGTCCTCAATTGCCAGGTGGATCAATTGCTACTGCTACTGTAGAAGTTTCTAATGGAAAAGTTTATAATGCAGAAATTACTTTGAACGGATTTGGTTATACCGAAGCACCATCTGTAGTCATCAGAGGTGTTGGTAATGGCGCTGGAGGATGCTTGATTGAAACTAGTATTGATATCGATACACCTGCTGTTAGAATGGGCGTAGCAGTCGATTCTGAGGGTGTTACAGAGTCAACTACACCAACTCATTTTGCTTTTGACTATCCAGTATATTTACAGAATGATACAGAATATGCTCTTGTAGTTGAAACAGATTCTGTTGATTACTACATGTGGGTTTCTAGACTTGGTGAAACAGATCTTTCTACGAGTACGATAATTACTACTCAACCATCTCTTGGTTCTGTGTATAGATCTCAAAATACTGAGAGTTGGACTGAAGATAATTTTGAAGATATTAAATTTACATTATACAAAGCAGAGTTTGATATTTCTAGAGATGCCGAATTAATTCTTGTAAATGAAGATACTGGTTATGAACTATTAGATAATAATCCATTCCAAACAAATGCTACTGCTAACACACAAGCGACTTCTAAATTGTTTGGCAATAATAATTATATCATTAATGTAAATCATAGAGATCATGGATTTGAAGATTCTGGAAACTCTTATGTATTCTATAGAACTGCAAAAGAAACTGGAGGTGTTACTGCATCTGTTCTGAATGATTCTTTATTCCAAATTAAAAACAGTGGTATAGACACTTATAATATTACATCTGCTGTTTCTGCTACTGGTAATATCAATGGAGGTGGAAATAGTGTTTATGCTTCATATAATAGAAAATTTGAAGTTCTTTATCCACAACTTCAATATCTATCATTTAGTGATACCAGCATTAAAACAACGGTCAAAACCACAAATATTGTTCCCGTAGATTCAGACACATCTAATTACACTTCATATTCTCAGACAGCATATGAAAAGACATTCTTGAATGAACCACATTTCTTTGATAATCAAAAAGTAATTGCTTCACAGATTAATCAAACTTTGAATAATATCGATGGATCATTATTATACAAATTATCCCTTTCTTCATCATCAACAGATGTATCTCCAGTTATAGATCTTTCTTCCAGTAGCGTAAAATTAGTTTCCAACAGAATTGAAAATGCGTTTGGTCAAGAAGATAGGTATGGAAGAAGAGATCAAATAATCAAATTCTTCCCAGTATATAAATTTGAAATTTCTGGTCCTGTTGGAGTACAAATTCAACAAAATCAATCTGTTGAAGGATACAATTCAAACGCTGTTGGTTTTATAGCACGTATGGATGGTAGCACAGCATATGTTATATTAAAAACAACACAATTATTCCAAAGAGGAGAAAGATTGTCTCTTGGCAATCAACCAACATTAGTCGAAGATGTCAATGGAGAAGATTTACCTGCTTCTACAGTAAGTACAAATCCAACTCAAGTATTTACTAATATTGCTGATGCTGAAATTATTGTAGCACGAAATCCTTCTATTATTTTAGAAACATATGATAATATTATCACTGGTAAAACTGTTATTTGGAATAATAAAACACAAGAATTAACCGTAAGAGTTGATACTCAACCAATTGCTGATGATTTTACTGGAAGAATACAAGATAATGATGCGTTTAACAGAAACTCTGTTGTGAATGATCAAATAGCTGACATTTTTAGAGTAGGTGATATTGTTAAGTATGCAAGTCAATCCGATGAAGATGCTAGACTTCTAGAAATTCAATCAATTTCTTATACTTCTGGTGTTAATTATGTTTCTGATAACACATCAAAAAATAGTTCTTCGGTAGCAAAATATGTTACAAGAGAAGTATCTATTAGTAATCCAGGAACAGCAATCGATGTACATTTGACTCTCAATGTAAAAGATATAAGAGATGTAGAAGTTTTATATAAGTATAAGAAATCTTCTAGTCAAGAAAATTTTGATGATCTTGAGTGGATTTATTTTAATGATAATGGTCAACCCGATTCATTAGAAATTGCGAATTCCGAAAACACTATTTCAGGAATTGTTGAAAGACAATCTTCATATCAAGATATTACATATAGTGTTGCTGACCTTCCAGAGTTTTCATCGTTTGCTATAAAAATCGTTATGAAAGGAACTGACCCTGTATATGTTCCTAAGATTCAAGATATTCGTGCTGTTGCTGCTTTCTAATTTCCGCATATGACTTACATCAAAGTAAAGGGGCATGATGGTCTCGTTAGGGACGAGACCACAGGTGCTATCTTGAATCGTAACGATTCTGCTATAGAAGCAAGACGTAAACAAAGACAATTAAATTCCGCGTTGGACGACATAAATATGTTGAAGGATGAAATCTCTGAAATTAAATCCCTACTTAGAGAGTTAGTAAAAAATGCCAGCAATTAACGTCACAAGAACTGATACTTTTGAAATTCAAAGGCAGAAGATCAACCAGATTGGTGATCAAATTTTCAGTATCTCTCAAGGCGGTAGCGATCTTGCTACTGGCAATTTGAAGTTGGGAGATGGAACTAGAACTGCTCCATCACTAGCATTTACTTCAGATGCTTCTCTTGGTATTTACAAACCAGACAGTTCTACATTAGGATATGTTGCTTCTGGTAAAAAATTAATTGATATTTCAAGTGAAAATTTCACAACATACAAAGATTTTTATATTAGAAAAAATATTCTAACTGCTGGCGGATTATCTTTTTTGGATTATGGATCAAATTATGATCCAGGAACTTACACATCAGTTCCTTTGTTTGGAGGAACTGGAAGTGGAGCAACTGCTACTGTAGTAGTAACCGAATATATTGGAAACGTAACTTCTCCTGGAGTGGGATATACACCAGGATCTTATTCTGGCATAGCGTTATCTGGTGGAAATGGTATTAATGCAGTTGCTTCATTTGAAGTTGAGGGCATTGATGGAGACATTACCAATCCTGGATCTGGGTATCAAGTAGGGTCATATAGCAATATATTACTATCTGGTGGTTCTGGAACTGGTGCTAGAGCAGATGTTAATATTTCTGGAACAACCACACTTTCTGGTTCTATAACAAATCCTGGATCTAATTACACCGATGGAGTATATTCTGGTGTTCCTTTATTTAATGTTCCAACACAAACTTTTGTAGTTTCCACAGTAGCAAATCCAGGAACACCACCACCAAATTTTATTTACACTATTGATGGCGCAAATAATCCATCTTTAAATTTAAATTATGGAAATACTTATAGATTTGATCTTTCCGATTCTTCTCTATCAGGACATCCATTTGCTTTTAAAGATTCCATTGGAAATACATTACCATCAACTTTCCTAGTAAGCACTGTTGGAACACCTGGGACAGCGGGAGCATTTATAGATTTAATTATTTTTCCAGAGTCAGTAGAAACAACAATAGAGTATTACTGCACTATACACGATGGAATGGGAAACACCATCAATCTTACTCAAGGTTCTATTGGAGAATATGGATATTTTGCAACTGCAGATATTGAAATTATATCTGGATCTATATCTTCATTCAATTTTGGAAATAATGGTAATAGATATAAATTAGGAGATCAAATTTCTGCCTTATCTATTGACGTTGGTGGAACTGGATCTGATTTTGTATTTACTATTTCTGGAGTTACTCAGGAAGGAACAGTTACTTCTGTAAATATTACCAATAATGGATCTGGTTATTTAAAGGATGATGTTCTTTCTATTGATGTAGCAAATTCTATTTTTAATAGTTATGGGTCAAATTTTTCATATACTGTTACTACAGATCCTCTTACTGTATCGCAATTTGATTTTACTGCAAAGGGAACTGGATATCAATCTGGAGATGTTCTAGAATTACCTGGACCAGTTACAGGAGTTTCTGTAGATCTTCCTGGTAGAATAGATAACGTCAATACTACCTTGAGCACTGCTTCCACTCAAATTACAGTTGGTGATACAACAGGAATTCTACAAGGAATGATTGTTGAAAATGGTGGAGCAGACGTTGGATTCTTGGCGCAATTCACCACCGTTGCCAGTGTTGATAGTTCTACCCAGATTACACTTTCTGCCAATCCAATCAGTGATGGTGCAGCTTCTCTTTCTTTTAGAACAACCAGCTTAAATTCATTTACAGTTGCCGATTCTACTGGAATACAATCTGGTTTTATTGTAACCGTTGTTTCTGGAGATGGACAGTTACAAAATGCTAGTGTTTTGTCAGTTGCTGGAAATTTAATTACTCTAAATACAACTCCAACATTTCCAGGGTCATCTGTGTTGGATTTTACTCCAACATATGGTATTCCAACAACAGAATTCCAATATACAATTGGAGATTTGGGAGTTATTGAAGAATTTACATTAACATCTTTTGGTAGTGGATATTCAGAGAATGATCTTCTTACTATCAATGCTTCTAACTTATCCCAACCCATAACATATCCAGTTACGGTAAGACCTCTCAAAAAAATTAGTTTTTTAAATACCGTTTCTACAGCAGATTTTTCTATTGGAGATCAAATAAAACTTGTTGATGGAGAAATTTTAAGTGTTCCTGCTTTAACCGCATCAACTCTTATTGATATTGGATCTTCATATACCAATGTTTCTTCTTCAACTTCTGGAAATGGTATTGGAGCTACTTTTGATATAATCAGAGATTCTCAAGATGGCACACCTTTTGTTACTGTAAATTCTTCTGGTAGATTTTATGCTGATGGAGATACTGTAACAATATCTGGATCTCTGGTTGGCGGATCTAGTCCAACTGATGATATTATTTTCGTATTATCTTCGAATGATATATCTTCTAGCACAACTGCTGAAATTTATGATATTTTCAGTTCTTCTGGAAATATTGATTTTATGTTTGTAGATGCCGCTTCGGTTTATGCAACAGAAGAAATTGTAAATACAACTACAAGTCCGTTTACACCATATACAATCGATACAGAATTAGATGTAGATAAGTTTTTTATTGATGTTGGGTCTGGACCATCTTTACATCCAGACATAACAGTATATTCTGGGAATAATTATATATTTGATTTTTCTGACGGATCAAATACAGGACATACTTTTTCTCTTAGCAAATATAGAGATGGTGTTTGGAGTCCTAGTTATATTGAAAATGTATCTTCTGTTGCCGATATAACTTCCACTACACTAACTGTTGCCGATACAACAGGAATTCTTCCAGGAATGGCAATTACTGTTCTTGCTGGATCAGTTGGAAATTTAGTAGCAGGAACTTTTGTTGAAAGTGTAGATAGTGCTACTACTATTACTATTTCAGCGTTACCATTATCTAATGGAGATATTTCTCTAGATTTTTATGGAACCGAATATACTGAAGGAGTAACAAGAACTTCAACAAGTCTTCAGATATTAGTTACTGATTTAACAGAATCACCACTATATTATTACTGCGCCAATCACGAAGATGAGGCAGGAGAAGATAACTTAGAATCTACACTGACATTGGATACAAACAATCCTAAAATTTTCGGTAGCGGATTTTCTGTAAGAGCTTCTCAAATATCAACTACAGATTTATTATCATATCAATTTAACACAGAAAAATTTGCAACAAATGATATTGAGTGTGAAGACATTGATTCGAATACTGGATCTATTGATTCTTTAACATCTGTTTCTATTTCATCAAATTCACTACTAACGTCTACTATCACAGGATCTGCTGGCGTATTAAATTTGTCAGCAACAACTGCAAACTTAAGTGGATCTTTTAATATTGGATCTTCGGCACAAGTTCAAATAAGTGGATTAACAGGTAATATTACAACATCAGGAATACTAAAAACAACAGACTCATTAAATGTAAATGATGCTTTGATAGTCACGGATAATAATATTGCTTCCACATCTGGAAACAATATTTTATTAACACCTGCAACTGGAAGAGTAACCAAAGTCAATACCAACACTGCTCTTACAATTCCTGCTGGTTCCACAAATGATAGACCTGCTGCTGGAGTTGTAGAAAATGGATCTATCAGATACAACACTGATACGGGACAGTATGAAGGATATAGTGCTTCTACGACATCATGGTCTTCTCTTGGTGGTGTAAGAGACCTTGACGGCAATACTTACATTGCTGCTGAGGCATCTATCGGTGCTAATGACAATACATTATACTTTTATAATGATGGCAACAATAGTGTAAGTGTTACTCCAAGTTACTTGCAGTTTGTAGATGTCAAAAAGATTAGATCTGTAAATACCACAGCTCCAGCATACACAGATTACACTACCAACACTCAGGTAACTCTAGGTCAGTATCTGAAGTATCAAAATAACATTTATGAGGTAACTGTAGCAGGTCAAACTGGAACTTCTGGTAACGAACCAACACATACTACTGGAGCAGCAACAAACGGAACTGCTGAACTAACTTGGTATACTACTGCTATTGCTCCATTAACATTTGAGGAAGTATCAGAAGTTAGAATTGATCCTCTTGGATTTACAGATCTGGTTGTCAATGCAGAACTAAGATTCTCTACTAATGTTATTTCTACAGATCTCAATGATCTTATTATTCAACCAAATAGTGGCAAAAAGGTAACAATTGATGCAGAAACATCTCTTGTTATTCCTGTTGGAGACAACAACCAAAGAGGTGTAGCATTACAGGGTTCTATCAGATATAACACTGATATTTCTCAGTATGAAGGTTATGATGGATCCAATTGGACTTCATTGGGTGGAGTCAAGGATGTAGATGGTAATACTTACATTATTCCAGAGACAGCACCTGGAGCAAATGAAAATATCCTCTACTTCTATAATGATGGTATCAATACAATGCGCCTCAGCGCAAATGCTTTAGATTTTACAAACATTGATGCGATCACATCTCAGAATAATAACTTAGACATTGAAGCACAGACAGTTACATTCAACTCTCTTTCTGCTACCATTGATACTTCTGGAACTTCTACATTCATTTCAACCACCAAAGATAATCTAGATCTTGGTCTTGCTGTTGGATTGAATGTTGATCCTCTTTTGAGATTAGATATCAACGGCGATATCTATCTAAACAAAGCATTTGGAACTGGTTCATTTGACGGTCTAAAACTATTCAACAGTGATCTATCAATATTTGAATTGGCAGATCTAGCAATTTCAACCAGTGATATTGGACTTATCAAAGGTGGAACAAATGCTGGTGCTGCTACTCTATATGATCCAGCATCTCAGAGTGGTGCTAGAGTTTCTGTTTCTGTTGTCAATCAAACAACTGGCGATAAAGAAATGATTGAATATCAAGTCATTGATAAGGGATCAGACATTTATCATACAGAAATTGGTAACCTCAAGACAGGAGCAAATCAAGTTACTTCTGTATTTGATTTTGATGCTAACAATAATGTCAGAGTAACATTCACCCTGGATGATAATCTGACTGTTGGTGATGTTGTAAATATTACTGTAGTTAAAAACATCTTCAAGAACTAACCATGGCAGTCAATCTTAAAACTTACGATTCAGTTGGCGGATTTTCTGTCAACAATACAACTGTAGTCAATGAACTACAAGATCTAAAAAATGTAAACTCTTTAGAAGTAAAAAATAGTTACTTCTCTGACGCAACGACTACAAAATATATCATGAGAGGAACTAATACAGCAGTTCTTGGTGTCGATGATGTTGGAACTCAAATTATTCTTCCATCATCTACAATTAGTTTTATTACAGCACATATCGTTGGAGTAAACGATAGTGGTGGTGGTAGCATTTCTAAGAAAATTGAAAGTGCTGTCACATGTTCTGCTGCTGGAGACGTTCAGGTTCTTTCTTCGCTAGAAACTATCATCAAAGATAGTGTTCCAACTGGCGAAACTTGGTCTTCTACAACATTTGATGGTGGAGCAGCAAATAGATTTTCATATTCAGTCACCAGAGCAGGAACTACGCAAGAAATCGGTTGGGTAGCGTCAGTTGAAGTTGTCTCCATTGCCTGGTGATAACACTAAATAGATAAAGGTTATAACTAGGCGGAGCACCGTAGTAAGATGAGTTTTCAGTTTAACTCGGATAGAGAAAAAATCAGTGGTGTAAATCCACAGATAATTGGAAGCAACGAAACTACTATAAGAATTGGTAGTGGTTCTAGCGAAAAAGAAGTTCTTAGAACTCAGCTAGATCCAGTTACTGGTTTGCCTCGCGTTGGTATTAACAGAACTGGAAGACGAGTTGAAAGTATCCGAATAAATGAAAATCAAGGTGGTTCTGGATATACCCTTGTTCCTGATGTAGATCTAAGTGCTCCAGATCTAACAGGTGGTATTCAAGCTCTTGCTTCTGCTGTAATCAACAATGGTTCGGTTGTTGCTATTATTGTTGATAATCCTGGTGATGGTTATACTAGTGCTCCAACTGTAACTATTACTGGTGGTAACGGATCAGGTGCTGCTGCTACTGCAGTTCTAGATACTGTTGATTTTGAACTTGATATCAATGGTGCTATCAGAACATCAACGTCTATCATTTCTGATACTGCAAGAATTCTAAACCTTGATATCGATAACTTTGTTACTCCAGATGCAGACCTAAGAGCTCCATACCTAAAGACTTGGGCGAATGGTACTGGTATTCCCTGGGTTCCAAATGTCATTCTTCAAAAAGGAGAATATAGATATTTCGGATCAAATATCTACGAATCCCAAAACTCGGGACAGACTGGAACAACTGGACCAGAGCATACAGATGGTATTGAACTAAATGGAGAAGTTGAGTTTCTCCACATTGGTTATAGAGTAGATGATACTAATGCAGTCCATTATGGACTAACAGGAGACAGTGGTGCTTTCCCACGTTCCATCACTCCACAGTTGGGTGACAGATCAAATAAGATTGCTACTACAGAATACGTCCTAAACCTAGCAACGAATGACGTTGGTGGTCGTATCTATGTTTCTCAGCAGATTGGTAGCGATACAAACGATGGTCGTTCGGCAGTTGCTCCAGTAAGAACAATCAAAAAAGCATGTCAACTTGCATGGCAAACTCCTGGTGTAAAAGAAACTGTTATTGTTTCTGGAGGTGATTATGTAGAAGATAACCCAATTTCAATCCCGCCAGATGCTTCTATTGTTGGTGATAACCTTCGTTTAGTTATTGTTAGACCAGCAAATCCCCGTAAACACATGTTTAAGTTTGGGGATAAAAATTATATAACTGGACTTACATTTAGAGATCAGATTGATAGTGCTGGCGATCCCGTGGCAACATGGGACTTTGCTATGGTATTCGATGACAAGCAAAGAATTTACTATGATGCTACAACAGGTGGAGACTTTGAAAGAGACTTCCCAGTAGGACATCAGATCTTTGGTCCAAACAGAATTAGAGTTTCTTTCCAGACAAACACTGGTCTAGATCAACTCACTGCTGGTCTTCCAATTCGCGGTGTAAACAGTGGCGCTACTGCTACTCTATCTAGTGTTTCGTTTACAACAACTACGGGAGCAAATGCTTATGTTGGTGGAACAGTAGATGCTGATATAACAAGCGGTTCTTTTAATACTGGCGAAACATTCCAGTATGGTGGAACAGGAACTGTCAGATGGGAACCATCAACAGCATACACATTAGGGCAGGTAGTATGGGCGAATGATTATGTTTATACCGTAACTGTTGCTGGAACATCTGGAACTACTCCACCAGTTCATTCTGTTGGTGCTGCTACAAATGGCACAGTAGAATTTACATTCCTAAGAGCTGCTTATGAGTTTGTATCTACTGATATTAGATCAATTAGAGCAGAGGGCGAAGTTGTATCAGTAAATGAAGATCTTACTACAACTTTACCTATTGTAAGAATTGACTTCTCACAACAAGGAACTCCTGAAGTTGCTACTGGGGGATTCCAAGAAGATCAATTTGGTAGCGCAGAAGATCTTGGCGGTATTGTATTCTACACCAATGCTCTTGTAGGTAGACAGAACACCCATGATTTCAAACCAGGACAAGAGATCACCATTTCTGGTTTGCCAACATCAAGTCCAGATCTTTCTTTCCTCAATGGTAAGCAAAGAATTTACAAAATTTTCGATGATGCTGACGGTAGATCAAGAAGATTTGTAATTCCTAAAAAAGTTCCTTCTCTATCAGATTCAAACTTTGATCCAGGGCAGTTTGCCACTGTAGCATCACATGAGAAGTCAATTACAATTTCACTTCTCAACTCACCAAACTCCTTCCCAATTGCAACACCTGTTGATAGAAGATATCAAGATGCTTGCTTACTTATTAGAAACAACATTGACTTTATCACTGATGAAGTCTATCTAAGATTAGTAGATGAATTCCCCAATCTAGTTGTTCCTGGTGGTCCTACGAAGTGCCGTAGAGACATCGGACACTTCATCAATGCTATTGTTCGTGATCTTCAGTATGGAAGCAACTACAATGTTATTGAGGCAGCAGAATACTATATTCAGGGCACACAAATTGGATATGTAGATACTGAAATTATTGAGACGGTAAGAGCATTTGAGTATGCCAGAGAACTCTGTATCTACGCAATGCGTAACTGGAGAACTGGTAATGGAACACCAGTTGATCCTGTATATACCCCACAGTATTCTTCTGTAACCAGATACTTTGATCCTACAGTTATTAATGATGTAGCATCACCAGCTTGTGCTAACGTAGCATCTGCTATCAACACACTAGCATATCTCTTTGTTGATGTTCTAGCAAACAATGCGTCTGGAACTGTTCTAGATGCTGCTTATCTTATTGCTAGAAACGAAACCTTCATTGCTGAGGAAGCATTAGGTCTCGCAGAAGCAGAATATCCTTCTCTCGGTCTTTCGGTTGATGATCAAACTAAGTGTAAGCGTGATATCGGATATATCCTAGAAGGACTTATTAGAGACCTTGTATTAGGTGGTAATGCTGGTATTGTGAATGCTGCTGAGTTTTATTTCACAGGGGCAGAACTCACAGGTATTCCACAGAGCGAACTTGGACCAACAATCTACGCATTCTCCAAAGTAAAAGAACTTGCCATCTTGGCAATGCGTAATTGGAAGACTGGTGATGGAACTGGTCCTGTTTATACTCCATTATATTCAGCAACTCCACTATTCACAGACAATACTATTCTAGTTGATGCTTCAACTCCTATCTGTGCTGGTGTTGAAAGTGCTATCAATACAGAGATGGCACTTCTAGAAGATATCCTAGATGGAACAATAGCACCTGGAGCAACAACCAGAACATACGGAACTCTATACGATACTTCCAATATCATCTCATATCCTGATGGAACGATCTATGATGCTGATAATAAGGTAGTAACCGTAAGAGCAGATTACGATGATTATCCAATCATTGAGGCATCTCCATACACTCAAAACTCCTCTATCATCTCGTTCCTTGGTGGTGGTGGTGCTCTAATTGATGGTTCTAAGGTCAAGCAACCAAACTGTCCTTTCCCTGGTCTAGAACTTGACGGTTCGGCAACATTCCCAAATCAGGGTAAATCAATGGTTGCCGCAGCATTCACCATTGTATCCTTTGGAGGAACAGGTTATAAGGTTATCAACGATGGTTATACTCAGTTGGTTTCTGTCTTCGTTATCTTCTGTGCTGATGGTGTTCTAGCAGAGACTGGTGGTTATGCTTCTATCACTAACTCAGCAACTAACTTCGGTATTTTTGCTCTCAGAGCAACTGGTTATAGAGAAGAAGCATACTCGTTTGATGCTGGAACGATTACCAATGTTTCTCAAACACCAACAGGTAGAACAATTTTTACAGTTGATGGTCTTGGTAGAGAACCACTAGAACATTATGTTGTCAAGATTGATGGTTATAGCAATTCCAATCCAGACATTGAGTATTTTGTAGAAACTGTTGGTGCTGTAACGGTTGGACCTCCTTTCTCAGCACAGCTAACAATTGATGACGGACAAGGAAGTCCTGGTTCATTCATTGATGATAGCACTGGTAATGCTGTATCAACAAACATTGGCACATTCTCTGGTGCTACTCTAAGATTACATAGACCATCAATCGTCAATAGCTCATCACATACTTGGGAATTTGCTGGTTCTGGAACTAACTACAATGCTCTACCAGAAAACGGTGGAACTAAGATTACAGCAAATGAACAAGTATCTCAAAATTATGGTCGTGTATATTGCTCTGGAACAGACGAACTTGGAGACTTCAAGGTTGGAACGTTCGCACAGATCGAGAACAGAACTGGTGCTATTACCTTTACTGGAACGGTTACCATCTCTGAGGTTGAGTTCCTCAAACTGAAGGGTGGTGATATTGTTGTTACTGGATTCTCTGCTGATAATACCCTTGGTGGCGCACAATCTTCCGATTCACTACTACCAACTCAAAAGGCAGTCAAGGATTATATCACAAATAACCTTGGACCATACATCAACAAACCATACTCCACCAATGCTGTTCCTAGAGCACTGGTTGAACTTACCGATTCTGGCAAGATCTCAGTAGATCAAATCCCAGCACTCAGACCTTTCCAAGTTTATACTGTTGCAGATGAAGCAGAAAGAACTTCTATTGAAGGAGCACTTGCTGGTGACATCGCAATTCAGCAAGATACTTCTACATCATTCATTCTGAATAATGATAATGATAGTTTGTTCTTAGCATTTGGTGTTGATACAAACTTAGCATTTAATACTGGGGATATCTTTACTGGCAGTGTAACAGGCGGTCAGATTCAAGCAACTGAGTATAGAGAGGGTGTCCTCTATCAAATCAATCTAACTGCTGGTGGTTCTGGTTACACAACTCCACCAACTGTTACCATTTCTGGTGGTAATCCACAACCAGGAGCAGTTCAAGCATCTGCTGTAACTACAATTGCCAACGGTCAAGTTGTAACTATCGAGATCGTAGATTTCAATGGTTATCTTGGCGGTAAGGGATACACCACTCCACCATCTATCACAATTACTGGTGATGGTAATGGTGCTACTGCCAACGGTCTAATCGAAAGCAGACTCTATGGCGATATCGTCAATAATATCAAGATTGTTGATACAGACGATATCGATGACAGCACTGCTGATCCAAACACTAATACTGTAAATCTAAGCAGAGTTGTCAATACCTCTTCGTTTGATAATAATAACTGGGTATCACTATCATCCAACCAGATTGCGGCAACTGATATCACATCAGGTGTTATCGAGACCGATAGGCTAGCAAGTGGTGGAGCCGCTAACTCCTTCACATTCCTAAGGGGAGATCAGAACTTTGCTCTGGCATTACAATCTCTCAAGGGAGCAGAAACCAGATACTTTGCTATCCTAACGGCAGACGCAAATACTGGTAGCGACCAGATGCAGTTTGCCAGCAATGGTGATGTTCTTGTAGGACATGATGTTGTTGCCAGTGTCACTGGTATTCAAGCAAACACTACTATCTCAGGAGTTCTAACTGCTGCTGGAACTACTACAATCACTCTAAGCTCTGCTCTTACCGCAACAATTCCAGCAGGATCTGTTATTGAGTTTGCTAGGGGTGCTTCTCCACTTGTTCTAGAATCTACCTTCACTGCTGGTGGATTTATTGATGATGTAATTATTGTAAATGGTGGAACTGGATTCACAGACGGTCAGTATTTCGATCAATCACTTTCAGGTGGATCTGGAACTGGTCTAAGAGCAAACCTTGTAGTATCTGGAAATGCAGTTACTGAGATAGTTGTAACAGACGGTGGAACTGGATACACTGGAGACTTTAATGTTACCAATGCTCCAACAGCAATTGGTTCTGGATCATCTCTAGTTCTTGCTGCTAAGGTATCTACTGTCAATAGAATGTATGCTAATGCTTCTATTGATATTCAGAGAGTTACTGGCAACACAATTTCTTCTGACCTCTATGGAACAGTTGGTGTTGCGAGATTCAAAAAAGCACAGTTCAATCTTGGAGTTGTTGGTAACGGATCAGTAGAACTCAAGACAGGTGCTGATAGCGGACTCGATGCTGACCTTCTCGATGGCGCACAAGGCTCGTTCTACACAAACGCTGGTAACCTGTCTTCTGGAACACTGCCAACGGATAGACTATCTGGAACATACAACATTGGTATTTCAGGTCAGTCTGGTAATACACTAAGACTTATCACTGGTGTTAGCAACCCAACATCAAACCCAGCACCTAGCGCATTCTCTGCTGGTATCATTGCTGATACTAAGAACAACACCGCTGATACTCTAGTTGATGGTGGTTCTAGACACTTAGTATTGTCAATTAGAAACGGTGGTTCTGGTCTTGATGCTACTTACGGTGGTGTAAGACAACTAGCATTTACTGATAATGATAATATGTGGATTCGTGGTTCAGGATCTACCCTGAATACATTTGGATCATGGGGTAAAGTTTGGACTTCACTGAATGATGGTCCTGGAACAGAACTAGATGCTGACCGTCTAGACAATCGCCAGGGTCACTGGTATCAGATTGCATATAACATAAATTATGGAATTCTCAGTGATAATAGACTTCCAACATATCAGACTGCCAAGGACTTCAACAATCAAGTAAGAGTTCTACAAACTAATAACCAACCAAGATATGATGTTTATATCAGAGATCAACTCCTGACAACAACACCATTCCTTCCTGGTCTAACAGTCAATCTTTACAATGCTAACTCTCAGGGTGTTGGAACTATTCTAATCACCAATGTTGTTACTAACAGCGATCCTAATGATACTTTCAATAACTACACTATTCTTACTGGATCACTAACAACTGGTAATTTTGTTGGTGCTGAAAGAATTGGAACTGCTGGAACTAACGTAGCATTCCAAGACTTTACCCTCAATAACTCAGGTAACTTTGAGGCTGCTGTTCTTGAGAGTGATGGTGGTGTTGCCAAACTAACTCTTGGTAGAGCAGATGGCACAGCATCAACTCCTGGTATCTTCTTCAGATCAAGCACACTCGCTGCTTCTGATTATAACGCAAAGATTGAAGCTTCTGGTGGTAATGCTACAAATGGTAGCGGATCTCTAAATGTTACTGTTGGAACTGCTAACGATTTCAAAGTCAATAACAACGTCGTTTGGAACGCTGGTAATGTAACATTCAACAGTGCTAACGTAGCAAGTAGTGCTGTTATTCGTGATGCTTCTGGCAACTTCTCTGCTGGAACAATTACAGCATCTATCACTGGTGCTTCTTCACTCAACGTCCTGAAGGCAGGCGATACTATGACAGGATCTCTGATCTTGTCTGGCGCATCCTCTAACTTGATTGTTGGTGGCACAGGTGGATTTACTGGCGCTGTCACGATGAGCAGCAACCTAACAGTTGATACTAATACATTAGTTGTTGATGCTACAAATAATCGTGTTGGAATTGGCACCGCTTCGCCATCTACATTACTTCACTTGAGGACATCATCTCCACTTATTATGTGGGAAGAAACTGATGCTACTACTAACAACAAACGTTGGGTTCAGGGTGCCAATTCTGAAGAGTTGTATTGGCAAGCATATAGCGATGTAAACGCTGGCGGCGGAAATCTGTTTAAGATGACAAGATCCAACCAACAAATTTCTACTTTTGTTGGAGTTAATGCTGGCAATACTTGGTTTGTTGTTGATAATACAAATCAAAGATTGGCAGTTGGAAGAACTGATACTTCTAGTGGATTTAAATTTGATGTAGGAGGAACTGCTCTTGTTAGAACAAGTCTTCAAATCAATGATGCTTCTGGAAACACAGGTGCTCCAATTGTCTTCGCTGGTTCTTCTGGATTCAAGAACTTCAGAATTGGTAACCAAGTAGCAGGTAATGATCTGTTTGAAATTACCCCATCCACTGCTGCTGGCGGAACTACATTCACACTAGCAACTGTTGCTGGTCTGTTGATGGATGGTGCTGGTAATGTTTCCATCGGTCAAACAAGTGTAGATGCTACTTATAAGTTAGAGGTTGGCGGAAACATCAACTTCACTGGAACTCTCTATCAGGATGGAGACCCATTTGTTACCTCACGTTGGACCGAAACTGCTAACACTACTGATATCTACAGAGGTTCTAAGGTTGGTATCAACAAACCGAATAATACCAACCTCACATATGATTTAGATGTAACAGGCACGGTTGGAATGACTGGCATTCTATATGCCAACGGTGATAAGCAGTGGTTAGATACTTACGGTATATTCAAGGCAAATAGAAATACTATTGGTGAGAATGTTACCATTCCACAAAACACAAACGCTATGACCGCTGGACCAATCACCATAAATAATAACTATACGATCACTATTGCGGACGGAGCTTCCTGGAGCATTGTATAAATGAGTATACTATCAGTTCATGACATTCAAGGTCTTAGTGCCTATCAAAATAAAATTAGAGTTCCTTCGGGTCATTCTCTTCAAGTAGAAGGAACTCTAAAACTCCCACTGTGGACAGATTCCACCAGACCAGCGGGACCAGAAACAGGAATGTTTGGTTATAATACCGAACAAGAATATCTTGAATATTATAATGGAACAGAATGGTTAGCAGCTGGTTCTTCTAGTGCTCCAGATGGATTAACACCTGGAACAGCTGCTGTTAGTGGAACACAACTCAAAGCAGACTATCCAGCATATACATCAGGAAGTTACTACTATAACATTGGAGGAACTGTATATCAGTTATACACTGATATGGAAACTGATGGTGGCGGATGGATGATGTTTGGATATGCTGGAAGCACAACTTCTCCTGGTGGTGATAGTATTTTAGTCCCATACAACGTATTTGGAACTGTTAGCAATAACAGATCTTACGGTCAAACTTCATTCTCTAGATTTGATATTGCCAAGCAAATTCAAGGAGCAGGAACTACATCTAGAATGATGTGGAGAAGAACCGATGATAGTAATGTAATTCTAGTTCATAGCGTAGAAGCAGCAATGTGGAACGTATTAGGATCTGCACCAACAGGAAATTGGCCGTCGTATAACAATACTGTTGGAGAACAAATTACATACATGAAGATGTCTAATACTGGTCCAAATGGATTGGTGCTTAGGGCAAATACATCTTCTAATCCACATACTTGTAGATATGAACCAGGCGGAACTGGTGGTGGAACTAACTACCCTGGTATTGCTTGGAATTCTCCTTTCTGTAACAACTCTGATGGTTATGGTGGATTTACAAATGCTATCAATAGAAGAGGACTAGTTTATTGGGAAACTAATGGTCCTCAGTCGTCCCAGCAATGGTTCCACGGATCAATTTTACAAATGGGTCCATCTGGAAGTCCTTATGTAAGTAGAGGCAGACTAGACGTAGAGGTATACTTTAAAGTATAATTATTATCATTATTGAGATTATTATGGATATTGTAAAAAATCAATGCTATGGCATGTTCCCTCAAATTTTGGGACTGTATGAATATGACAAAAAAGAATCTTTCAAAAAAGAAGTTTTAAAAATTATAGAACATTACAAGGGTTCGAAAGAGGAGTACATTCAAACTGATAATGGATTGACTCATTACTTCAATTTTGCCGATAGTAAAATATTTGAAAATGAAGTGGTCGATTTGAAACCATTTTATAATTTTTTGATGGAATCCGTAAATCAATACTCGGAAGAATGTTTATATCGAGTAGAGGAATGTAAGGGTTACATAGTTACTGATTGTTGGATTAATGTTGGAAAACAAAATTCTTTTCAACAACCACATAATCATGCCAACTCATTTTTTTCTGGAACTTATTATGTGAGTTTTAATCCAAAATATCACTCTAGACTAACATTTAGAAATCCACATAATTTCGCCAATTCTTATAATCAACCATACCTTGTTCTTCAAAAGCGAGACAAGTATAATAGTGCCAACAATGATTTCTATGTTTGTGACTTATATGATGAAGGTGATTTATTGATTTGGCAATCTGGACTTCATCATGCTTACGCCCCATGTTTGGGATCTGGAGATGATGAAGGAGAAACAGAAAACGATAAAGGGTATCATGGAAGAATTACAATCTCTATGAATTTTGTTCCTAAATACCTTCATCAGGGTCCATATTCTCTCGTAGTATCAAATGGCTAGCAAGATTAAAGTTGATGAAGTAACAACTGTCAGCGAATCTGGAAGTATTGTAATTCCAGGTGGAGTTGGATTATCTCTCACTGGTCCCATAGACGGAAGTTCTAATACTGGTTACTGGGCACTTCCAACTGGGACAACATCTCAAAGACCTTCTGGATCTGTTCCAGTTGGAGCTATCAGATATAATACCACGGAAGAAGATCGTGGCATGGAAATTTATGTTGCTGATAGCGATGGCGCAGGAACTCCTGGTTGGGTATCAGCATTCCAATTTTCCTCTGGTCCTGATGGATCAGCAGCAAATCCATTCGAATGGGTTTCTCAAGCTGATGGACAACCAGATGGACTTTATTATGTGAAGACTAGTGCTTCTACTTCAGTAGAACTTTACTTCAAATCTCACGGCGGTAGAATGTTTGCTCTAGCAGCACACAGAGGAACTGGCACAAATTTCAATGCTGGATTTAGTAATTCTGGAACTGGAACACCAGGAGCACCAACTGGTGGTGGAGATTGGATTCTTGCTGCTAGTGATCTAAACTATATGACTAGCACCACTAATAATCCAGATGCTTGGGGAATGGTTTTGATACCAAACTACAATGCTGGATATAATAATGGCAATTTGATTAGATCCAAAGGTGGTTCTAGAGCATATCCAACAAATGGCAATAACACATCAAACGCTGGTGACATGGCAAAGTATAACATTACTACTGGAACATATCCATCTTCGTGGAATACTTCACTAAATGATAACACTTACTGCAGTGGAACTCAAGTGTGGGCAGATTTTACTGGTGGTTCTGGAACTTCATATGGATTCAGGTGGAATACTGCTGGCGGATGTACTTACTTTAATGAAGCGGTAAATGGCATTTCAACTGGACAACCAGGAGGATATTATATCCATGGTTGGTTAAGATAAATATTAGTATATTATTTTTGTTATTATGCAACCATTGTTTATGAATGCTCCACTAGTGTGGAAAGATTATTATGAGTTTGATTATGAAAAAATCATGCCAACAATTCAAGAGACTTTTTCTTTATGTGGAGAAAGGAAGGTAAGAAAAGTTTTTCTTGAAAATGGAGAAGCCTGTTCTACAGCATCTCTTTGCACAGATTCTCCAAATAAACAACCACATCTTAGAGAAGAAAACAGAGAGTTTTTAGATTGGTTGCATCCAAGATTGAGAAATATAATGACTGCATGGGAATATCCATCAGAGATTCCATACTACATTTATAATTCTTGGTATAATTCTCACTACAAAACTGGAGAAACTCTAGAACACAACCATTCATTAACTCATTTAGTTGTAAGTTGCTATATAAAAGTTCCAGAAAACTCTGGAAATATTATGTTTAGAGATCCATTGCATGATATCAGAGCAATGGAACCAAGAACAAATGGAAGCTATCCATGGAAAGAATTGGAAGTAAAAACAGGAGACATTGTTGTATTTCCAGGTTGGTTGTGGCATAAAGTGCAACCAAGTAATTCGGATGAAGAAAGAATTGTTTGGACTATCAATGTAAAAGTAGATGAACAGTTACTTTCTGGAGAGTATCTTACTGCCATGAGAAATGGTATATTTTATAGCAGACCAGATATATTAAGATGAAAAATTTGATTTATGAATATCAATATGATCCAGATAAATGTGATTTATTTGTAGAGTTGTTTCATGAAGCAAAAGAAAAGGGATTGACTATGCCTGGATTTTGTGGGCAGCACAATTCAGATTCTATGGTAGAACCAAACGTAAAGAAAAGCACCGATTTATATTTTGCTCTTCTAGACAATTCAGACATAGATCCAGAAAAATATAAAATGAAAGAATTTACAGAATTTATTTACGGCGTCATTGATAATTATTTGGAAGACACTAGATTGAATAATATTGTAGGACAATTGGAGTTTAAAGAACCACTACAAATTCACCACTATGCTCCTGGAGAAGGTTTCTATGCTTTACATGGAGACTCTGCAACATACAAAACTTCTACCAGAGTTTTAGTTTTTATCTTGTATCTCAATGATGTTAAAGATGGAGGAACATTTTTTCCATGGCAAGATTATAAGAGCGAATCTAAAAAAGGTAATATGATTGTTTTTCCTGCGTCATACACACATCCACATAGAGGAGTGGTTTCGTATGAGGAGGATAAATATATTTTAACAGGATGGGTATTTCACAGTAACAATGGACAAGAAAGCGAAAATTGAAAGAGCAATGAATGCTACAAGAGAAGCAATGCGTCTCTTAGAAGAAATCACAATCGAATATTTAAAAGATGAAGAAAACTCACTTTTTATTGAAGAGATAATGAATTTAGATGAGTGTCCTACTTGCCAAGAAGATGGAGGACCATACTAATGACAGAAGAAGAAAAATTTAATAAAGCCGTTAATGATTTAACTGTTGCCACATCAAAACTTAGAGATGTGATGAATTATCTACAAAATGAGAAATTATCTAAATTGTCTTTTACCGAAGTAAAATCTAAACAAAAACTACCTTGGTGGAAAAATATTTTTAGTAAATAAATAACT
>JGI10211J34971_10000672_pt1 | contig 28477 bp, 34 predicted proteins | sample Etolagsediment_FD_34971 | JGI IMG/M metagenome (IMG submission 34971)
GCCGGCAACAAGTCATCCTTCAGTGCTCCGTCCTCGATCATGGCCAGGAGAATCGAGGTGGAACCAACCTTCAAGAAGGTGGAGACCTGCGACATGTTGGCGTCACCACAGATGACGTGAAGACGTCGGTAAACCAGAGGATCCGCGTGCGGCTCATCGCGCGTGTTCACGATGGGGCGTCGGATGGTGGTCTCGAGGCCGACCTGCTCCTCGAAGAAATCGGCGCGTTGCGAGATCTGGTACGGGACCGCGTCGGGCGACTGTCCTGGGAACTCCGAGCCGACCTTGCCGGCACCACAAATCACTTGGCGACTGATGAAATGAGCCAGCACACCATTGACCACACGACCGAATGGCACCTCGCGGTCGACGAGGTAGTTCTCGTGGCAGCCATAGGAGTTGCCTTTGCCGTCGGAGTTGTTCTTGTGGATCACGATCTCGGCCCCGGAAGGCAGGTGACCGAGCGCCATCTCCACCGACCGGCGAACGATTCGCTCTCCAGCCACATCCCACAGCACCGCGTCTCGAGCCGTACGCACTTCGGGCGTCGACAACTCAGGGTGCGCGTGATCGACGTAGTACCTCGCGCCGTTGCGAAGGACGGTATTCACGAGCCGCGATTCAAGTTCGGGGTCGAGACCGCCGTCGAAAGCGGGCGGCTCCGGGTCGCGGGCGTCCGAGCTCGGGCGCTCGTGTTCGTAATCCCAACCTGGGCGCGGTCCGAGGCGGTCCGCGTAGGCGTTGACCAACAACGACGAGGCGGCTACCGGGTCGTTCTCGGCACCACGCACGAAGATGCCGTACTCGGTCTCGATGCCGCAGACCTTCGGTAGCGCCATCTGTCGACCTAGAGGTACTGACCGGTCGACGACCGCTCGATCGCCCGACCGCCTGCTCCCGATCGCTCGTCGTCGTTCATGAGCGTCCGGATGAATGTGATCCGCTCCCCCTTACGCCCGGAGATCTTCGCCCAGTCGTCCGGGTTCGTGGTGTTCGGAAGATCCTCGTGCTCTTTGAACTCCTGGCGAATCGAGCCGAGGAGGTCCTCGAGGGCGACACCGCGCTCACCACCGGCGATCACCCGCTTGATCGCGGATTTCTTCGCGCGTCGAACGATGTTCTCGATCATCGCTCCGGAGGCGAAGTCCTTGAAGTGCAGTTCCTCGCGATCGCCGTTCTGATAGGTCACCTCGAGGAACCGGTTCTCGGGGATATCGGCGTACATCGCCTCCACCGTCGCCGAGATGAGATCGGGAACGGAAACACCCTCAGCGATCGGGATCTCGTCGGTCAGATATCGCGCGAAGATCTCCCCTGCCGCCTCCGCGTCGGGTCGCTCGATTTTGATCTTCACGTCGAGTCGACCCGGACGCAGAATCGCTGGGTCGATGAGGTCCTCGCGGTTGGTCGCGCCGATCACGATCACGTTGCGAAGCCCTTCGACGCCATCGATCTCAGCGAGGAGCTGGGGGACGATCGTCGACTCCATATCCGACGAGATGCCCGTGCCGCGCGTGCGGAACATCGAGTCCATCTCATCGAAAAACACGATGACCGGCCAGCCCTCCTCGCTCTTCTCACGAGCCCGCTGGAAGATCAGGCGGATTTGTCGCTCGGTCTCTCCGACGTACTTGTTGAGCAGTTCGGGACCTTTGATGTTGATGAAGTAGCTGCGGCCCTTACCTTCGCCTATCTGGGCGGCGACCTTGCGCGCCAGGCTGTTCGCAACCGCCTTCGCGATGAGGGTCTTGCCGCAGCCAGGAGGGCCGTACAACAAGATGCCCTTAGGCGCTGGGAGGCGGTGCTCGGCGAAGAGTTCTTGGTGAAGGAACGGAAGTTCGACCGCATCAGCGATCGCTTCGATCTGCGTGCCGAGTCCGCCGATGTCGTCGTAGCCGACGTCGGGAATCTCCTCCAACAGAAGTTCGTCAACCTCGGGGCGAGGAAGGACTTCAAGGACGACCGACGCCCTNGGATCGATCCGAACTCGATCGCCGAGACGGAGCCGCGTTCCNCGCAACGAGCCGGCCAGTTCGCAGACCCGTTCCTCATCACCGCGACCCGTCACGACGACGCGAACGCCGTCCTCGAGCAGATGCTGCAGGGTCGCGACCTCACCAACTGGATCGGAGCGACGGTGGCCGATAACTGCCGACGAGTCGTTCAGATACACCTCGTCGCCAGGCTCGATGTCGTCCATCTCGAGGGTCGGATCAACCTCGACGCGCATCTTGCGCCCCATCGAATGAATGTCGAGGGTGCCATCATCGTTTCGAGACGCAACGACCCCATACGGGCTCGGCGGGCGGGTCAACTTGTCGACCTCGTCACGCAAAGCGGCGATGTGCTCGCGCGACTCACGCAGCGTGTAAGAGAGTTTCTCGTTCTGAGCGGTCGCCGCAGCGAGCCGGCCCTTCGCCTCAAGGAGTCGATCCTCGAGCACCCGGAGACGTTGCGCTTCGGGACTTGGCGCGCCGTTCTGGGCGACGTCGGACGAGTCATCGCGTTCTTGATTCACCACGCACCTCCATTTCGGACCCTACACCGGGTCGTGTTCGGAGTCCCACGGAGCATCCTGCGTCCGGACGGAGGGTCCGTTAGGATGTGCGAGCCAGCTATCGGACCCCCACAAGGAGCCCCAACGACATGAAGGTCTGGATCGATCAGGATCTGTGCACGGGAGACGGACTCTGTGAAGAGATCGCCCCTGACGTCTTCACCCTCCTCGACGACGGCCTCGCCTACGTGAAGGAAGGCGACAAGATTTTCGCGACCGCGAAGGGCAACCCGCAGGGCGCCGACGGTCTCGCCGAGATCCCCGAGGGTCAACTCGACGGTGTGATCGAGTCCGCCGAGGAATGCCCCGGCGAGTGCATCTTCATCGAGCCCTGATCCCTCACTGAAGCTCAGCCGTCACGGGCGATGCGCTCGTTGGATCGGCCGAGGAATCGCGCCACGGTGAGAAAGCCGGTGTGCGCCACCATCCGGTGATCCGGTCGAACCGCTTGGCCCTCAACGTGCCAACCGCGGTGGAGGACTTCGATCGTGCGGTTCTCGATCCAACGTCCTCGGAGTGCCTCGCGGGTCTGTGAAGCTTGCATGATCGAAGGCGTATACGCGAGCAGTATCCCTCCCGGACGGAGCACCCGCTCCGCGTGGGGGACGACCTGCCATGGCTCGGGTAAATCGAGCACGATCCGGTCGAACGGCCCGAGTTCGGCGTCGATATCCGCGTACGAGTCCGCGATGTTGACGTGATATCGGTCGAGCGCCGCCTCACCGAGAAATGAGCGGACGTTCGTTCTCGCCCGATTGGCGAAGTCCTCACGCACCTCATAGCCAACGATTTCCGCTCCCGCCCGGAGCATCGCCGTCGACAGCGCCCCCGAACCGAGCCCGCTTTCGAAGACGCGCATGCCGGGACCGATGTCGGCCAACATCAGAATCGGCGCGAGNTCCTTCGGGTAGATGACCTGTGCACCTCTCGGCATCTCGAGCACGAAATCCTCGAGGGTGGGCCGCAGCACCGTGTACTCGGCCGCCTTCGTGCTCTCCACCGTGACTCCCTCAGAGCGCCCGATGATCTCGGCGTGAGGAACGAAGCCCGCGTGGCTGTGGAACTCGCCGCCCTCGCGCAACTCGACGAGATACCGGCGTCGTTTCGCATCGAGTAGCAGAACGCGGTCGCCGATGGCGAAGACACGATCCGACATGGTCACTCCTCTCCCCACTGCGCGTCGAAGGCTCGACGGGCAGTCCGATTCAACACCATGCGAACGGGCACCGGCTCATGGGAGGACGCTGTGGACTCGAGACGACAGAACGCGCAGGGTGTCTCCGAGCTGGACGACGGGGCGCCACACGACGGGCAGGCCTCCGGCGCGCCTTGGCTTGCTGGCGTGGATCTGATGANCGGAGCCATGCGGTCGAGGAACCCGAGGTAGAAGGANGCCTTCGTTCCCGGGGAACGCTCGTCCATCTCGTTCAAGGTCTCTTTGTACCCCGAGTGCCGGTTGCCGATAGCCATTGGACATTCCTCGACGACGTAGTCGATACCCCGTATGACGCACCAGGCGGCCATCTCCCGTTCGGTGAGCCGCGCGAGCGGTTTGACCTTGCGCGGGAAGCCGTGTCCGGCCTCGAGCACTGGGTACTGCCGGGTGAGGTAGTCGACATCCCACCGAATCGTGTTGCCGAGCAGTACCGCGGCCTCATCGTCGAGATTGTGTCCGGTCGCGAGGACGTCGTACCCGAGACGTGTCGTCTCACGGTCGAAGATGTGCCGCTTCGACAGGCCGCAGGCCGAACAGGGCACCCGGCGTGTGGCTCGAGCCGCGGTCGGGATGTCGAAGCCGTGCTCGTCTCGGAGGTCAACCGTGTGAAGTGTGAGCCCCCGCTCGGTCGCGAATGCGGAGGTGATGCGATGACTCTCCTCGCTGTACTCCCCGATTCCGAGTCCGATGTAGAGGCCGTCAGCGCGGTAGCCGAGTTCGACGAGCATGTCCCACAGCGCGAGAGAGTCCTTGCCGCCACTCACCGCCACGAGGATCCGAGCCGAATCATCGAACATCGAGAAGTCCGAGATAGCCCGTTGGACCTGACGAACGCAGAGCTGCTGCAAATGAGTCGCGCAGAAGTTGGCGTTGTGACGCGGGAGGTCGACCACCGCCGCCTCACCGCACGACCGACACTTCGACACTCAGCCCCCCGAGATGACGGGTCGGATCTCGACGACGTCACCGTCCTCGAGCATGGTGTCGGAGGGAACGAGCGTGCCGTTGCGGATGATGAGGTGTCCTTCCCGGCTGAGTCCGAGGTCGTGGAGCACGGCATAGGCCGCCCTGCCCCCGGCCATCTCCACCTCGCGCCTCGGTTGGCGCAGGCGAACGATCACGCGGGCCGTCTCCGAGAGGTCCGAACGTCGAGGCCTTGGCCGCGGCGGAGTCGCTGCACCGTCACCTTCTCGGGACGACGACGCACCGCTCGGCCGACGAACCGACCGATGACGACAGTCCACCCAAGAAATCGCCAACCATGCTCCGCGCGCACCACGCCACGACGGACAGCGGTCCTCGCAAGTGTTCTCGGCGACGGCAGAGCCACGGCGCCAGTCAGACCCGTCGAATCTCGACGAAGGTGGTCCGTCGACGACCCACCCGACGTCCGAGCAGGTATGCGACGACAACCAACGCCACGCCAACTGCGGCGCCAACTGTGACGAGGGTCTGTCGACGATCGTCGATCGCGCCACGAAGGCCGTCTTGGAATCCTTGGAGCGTCTCCCGAAGGTCGTCTTTCGAGGTGTTGGTGTCGGTATCAGCTGCCATGGTCGTCCTCCCGGTCGGTACGAGCGAGGTGGTCGCGATTGATGCGCGTCAGGGTGACGACGAGGAGGGCGATCGCGAGGACGAGCACGATGAGATATGGCACCCACGACCACGACCAGTTGTCTCCGACAGCGTTCCATTCCGTCTGGATCGCTCGAAGCGCTCCGAGAAGAACGAGGAGAGCACCCGAACCAAGGAGCACAGCGCCAATCGCACCCCAGAGGACCCATCGACCCGCTCCACGCAACGGGCCGATCGTTTGATCCTTCGCGTAGGCGATGATCGTGTCGACGACCTCATTCACGCTCGGGTTCCGGCGCTCTGACATGCCCATATTCCTACCAGCCAGGGGAGGACATGCCCCCTGAGGGCGACCCGCTCACTCCTGTGAGAAGCGCAACACCGCCTCGAGGTCGTCCAACGCCTCACCGATCGCCACGGCTCGCTCCCCCGGATCGGGCAATCTCAACAGCCGCTGACGATCAACCTCGGCGATGGGAGCGATGGCTCCGGCCGCGAAGGTTGGGCATACCGCGGTTTCTCCCGGATGCTCAATCTCATGACCCGCCCGCCTCGCGAGGTCGACCGCGCGCGCGATCAGCGCCTCACCGTCGACGGGGATACTCGGCGGAACGTCGACGAGCCTGCGCACTCGTGCGACGGGATAGGGGTCGTCGGGCAACCACCCGACCACCTCGAAACGATCCGTGCCCACCGTGATCAAGGTGTATCGACCGTCTTCGAGCACACGGAGATCCAGAACACGGGCGAACGTACCGACCTCCGAGCGCGTCTCGCCTCCACCGCTCTCTCGACCACGTTCGATCAACACCACCCCGAACTCCATGTCGTCATCGCGCGCCAGAAGGTCACCGATCATGCGCCGATAGCGAGGCTCGAAGACATGGAGCGGCAGCACGGCACCGGGAAGCAGAGCGAGACCGAGAGGAAACATCGGTGTCGGGACCACGCCATGACCCTAGGTGTCCGACCGGTCATCGGCGGAACGGTGCAGTCAGGGAGACAGTTCTCCGATGGACAATCGGTCGACGGGCTCTGAGATGAGCCTGAGCGCGTCAGCGATCACCGAGGCTGAGCCAACGGCCGCGACCGGGGGGCGATCGTCGATGGCACCCAACACGTCGCCCGCGGCGGCGAACGGGACGTTCCCGTCAGGAAGCAAATCGCGGGCGCGCTCCCACGCGGCAAGCAACGCACCACAGGACACCCGATTCTCGGGACCGAGTCCGGAACCATCCGTCATCGCGACCCCAGCGGAGCCCCACGACGCCACCACATCGGCGATCGCCTCGACCCCGGCGATACGCGTCCCGCGCCCGGACACCCGGACCCCGATCTCCTTGAGGACGAACTCAGCGATATCCGCGTCGTCAGTGTTGAGCATGCCGGCCAGCACACGCGACAGTGGTTCACCACGAACTGTGGCGACCGGCGGCACGTCGGGCGGCATGGTTCCTGTTCTCGGGAAGCCTTCGACCACCACCCCGCGGGCGCGGAGAAGATCAACCAGGGTGCGAGCGGCGGCCTGAACAGGATCGAACGCCACGTTCCTCGGACTCGTCGAGAGACGCCCTCGGTCGACGACCAGCGAGTCAACACGGCCCGCCTCAGTGAGGCTGACACTCGCCGGCCAGTCACTCGGCCGCAGGTCGTCGTCGTAACGGCTGCCATCGGCGACTACGTCACCCGCGATGCGCTCGACGCCGAGGAGAACCAAGGCGTCAGCTAATGCCTCCACGGGAGTCCACCAGTGAGGTACCGACCTCATGGCGTCGGCGAATGAGGAAGTCGCGAGCATCGGGTCTCCGCCTCCGATGATGTACAGGTCTCCGATCACTGGCCCCTCTAGGCCATCAGCGTGGAGGGAGGTCGAGAAGCGGTGATCCGCTCCAAGCACCTCGAGGGCGGCTGCCGCCACGATGATCCTTTGCAACGCCCCGGCATTCACTCCACCGTCGGCTTCCACACGGATACCCGGCTGTCCACCGACCGCCAGGCAGGCGCCCTCGGGCACCGAGTCGACGACTCCAGCGAGCCGCGCTGCACTCTCCTGCTCTTGGACTTCGGCGATCACGGCGGTGGGCACTCTGCGAAACGAGAGGGCTTGCACCTCTGGGACGCCAACCACCGACGAGCCGTCGCCGGGTACGACCGACGGGACCGTCACCACTGGGATCGACCGCACCTCGTCGCGGGCCCAGTTCCACACGGCAGCAAGACCGAGAGCTGGGATGAGTGCGATGGTCACCACCGCCGCCGTTCGCGGCGCCCCCGACCGCCTCGCGCTCATTCCGGCCCCAGGAGGCTCACCCCGGGCCCGGTCGGGTGCGCTCCAAGCGCGTTGGCCAGCAGGTCCCAGAGCGGTCGGTACTCGCGCTGATCGTTAATGGTGGGCGCGTTCAGAACCAAGGCGAAGGTCAACCGTTCGCCGCTCGGCGCCGCGACTACCCCAGCGAGCGCCTTCACCGCCGGAGGATCTCTGTCGTAGGGGGGATTCCCGAGGGTTCCAGTCTTCGCGAAGAGGCGTCCCTCGACTGACGAGCCGACGAACGCGTCGGCGAGGGCTCCGGAGGCGCCAGCCACCGGAAGCGACTGCTCGAAGAAGTCGCGATCGCGGTCGATCGCGGCCACCAAGAGCTCACACGACACCTGATTCGAGGCCGCGAGGCCGCTCCCGTCGACCGGTGTGGCGACGCCACCGAGAGCGAGAACGTGATCGGACAGGGCGGCGACTCCCGCGGCGCGACTCCCCGAACCGGATGCGACCAACCCGATCTCCTTCAGGACCATCTCAGCCGTGTTGTTGTCGCTGTTCACCAACATCTCCCGCAATACCGACGGGAGGGTCATCGACGAAATCGTCGCCAGTGTCACCCCACCGGAGGATGCGCCTGAACGTGCCTCGCCGGCGATGCTGACTCCACGTTCGGCAAGCAGGCGCTGGAACTCGCGTGCAGCCGCCCGGGCGGGGTCCGAGCCGCGGTAGTCGTCACCGAGTACCCGCGCGTCGTTGACGAGGAGGGCGTCGATCGGGCCCGCTTCGATGCCCGCTATTCCCTCGGCCCACTCGGGGACGTACCACTCGTCGTCGTAGCGCGAGCCATCCCCGACAACTGCGCCGGTGACGGCACGCACACCGCGCGCGACCACCGCGTCAGCGAGGGAGTCGAGGGAGGTGGCGTTGAAAACAGGGAATCGGTCAAGGGACGACTCGGGATACCAGTCGGAAGAGAGCAGCGGATCGCCTCCTCCAACGAGGGTGATGTCACCGTCGACAACGCCGTCGACCGGCTCGGCGCCAACCACCGTCGTCGTGAACGTGTGGGCATCACCGAGCACCCCGAGCGCGGCGGAGGCAACCAACACTTTCTGATTGCTCGCCGGAATGACCGAGGGCGCACCCGCGCTCAGCACCGGCACACCGTCGACCGAGACCGACAGGCAACTGGTTCCCGGCAATGAGTCGACGAGACCCGTGAGGCTTTGCGCCAGGACGTTCTGATTTGCACGACGCGACAGCACGGCCGCCTGACGTCTCAGCGTCAGCACGGCGCTCGCCGAAGTCGCGACCGGTGCTGGGTCGACGACGACCTCCACCGGGGTCGGCTCGCCACCGGCGCGGCCCGCCGCCCATGACGCGGTCGCGGCGAGGAGAAGCGTCGGAATCGCCGCGAGCACACCGAGGACCAGCACGGGACCCGGTCGACGGTCGCTCGTCACCGCGCGGCCAACCCCCGGAAGCGGGCGTACCGATACAGATGGCCGAGGGCGCGCGCGGCACGATCCCCTCCCGAATAACACAGGCGGCCCGAGTCAACCACCGCGCGCACCGCGGCATTGTCGGGGTCGGCGGTCGCCAACTCAGTCGCAACGAGTACCGGCTTCGCGTGCAGATTCGAGAGTCGAGCAGCCTCCTCCGCGAATCGCCTGTCCTGCCGTTCGTGATAGTCGACGATGCGCTCCAGTCCGTGGTCGGGGTGGAAGCCCCCCTCCCTCATCAAACGCGCCTGATTCGACTGGATGCCGATGCCCAGATACACGACCGCGTCGACGGCCTCGTGAGCGACGAGTAACTCGAGGACCTCAGGGATCGTGTCGCGGGTCTCACCCCCCGCGCAGTCCACGGGGTTGTTTCGACTCCAACGCGACGGCAAACGCTCATCGATGGCCGCCATCAGATCGGCGGGAAGTGTCGCCAACTCGAGATGGCGATCCTCGGCGATGGTGTCGGCGGTGAGCACTCCCCACCCGCCCGCGGTGGTGAGCACGGCCACCCGCGGCCCACGCGGTAGCGGTTGGGTCGCGAAGGTCGCTGCGGTCTCAAACGCCTCCTGCGCCGACTCGACTCGGGTCACCCCAAGCGCGTCGGCCACGCCGGCAAACACGCGATGGTTCGCGGCGAGAGCGCCGGTGTGGCTGGCGGCGGCTCGAGCACCACTCTCGGTGGCGCCGCCCTTCAGTACCACCATCGGCTTCTCAGCCGCCGCCCGTCGGAGCGCGTCCATGAGGAGCGGGCCATCCGTGATCCCCTCGAGATAGGCGAGACCGACGGTGGTTTCGTCGTCAGCGGCGAAGAAGGCGAGATAGTCACCGACACCGACATCGGCCGCGTTGCCCGCGGAGACGGCGCGCGAAACGCCGACCCCGGTAGCCCGAGCGAGATTCAGGAAGGTCGACACGAGATTGCCGGACTGCGAGGCGACACCGATACTCCCGCGTGGAGGCATGGGAGCGACGATCTGGGCGCACAGCGATGCGGGGGTCGACACGACGCCCTGACCATTCGGGCCAGCCAGCAGGATGCCGAGTTCGTTCGCTACTGCAACGAGTTGCCGCTGCGCTTCGGCGCCCTCGACGCCCGCCTCCCCGTAACCGGCCGAGGTGAGGAACGCCGCCCGAACGCCGATCGCAGCACACTCACGAAGGAGTTCGAGGTTCGCGGAAGCAGGCGTGCAGACCACGGCCAGGTCGAACTGACCCGGATCAAGCTCAGACACCGAGGCCACCGTCTCTACGCCGAGCACCTCCTCACGACCAAGATTCGTCGCCGCAACACGCCCGGTGTAGCCAGACGCGAGGATGTTGTGAAGTGCGACGAAGCCGAACTTGCCCGGGTGAGTGGACGCCCCGGTCACGACGACCCCCTTCGGGTCGAATAACGCGTCGAATCCGGACCGGGCCTGAGCCCTCTCCCCGGGTGAAGCCTCGGGCTCCGACGACATCGATCCGATCTCGATCAGCGCGTCGACCGCCACGGCGCGACCCTCAGGGGTGACGATCATGGGATTGATGTCGACACTCGCCACCTCGGGGTGCTCGATCGCGAGGCGCCCGAGGCCGACGAGCGTCTCCGCGAGCAACTGGCGATCCACCGCCTGTTCCCCCCTGAAGGCTCCCAACAGGGCTTGGGATTCGAGCGCGTCGATCTGGCGTTGCGCTTCAGCGAGGTCGAGCGGAGCCGGTCGGAACACGACGTCTCCGACCGCCTCCGCGAGCACGCCGCCAAGGCCGAGCATCACCATTGGTCCGAACGTCGGATCTCGCACCACTCCAGCGATGAGCTCGCGGTTTCCTCGGATCATCGGTGCCACGAGCAGTGCGACGGGCCCGTCGTCGGGTCGAGCGGCGGCCAGAAGTTCTCGCGCCGCCACCGCGACCGATGTCTCGTCCCCAAGGTTGAGTCGCACAAGTCCGCGTTCGCTCTTATGGGCGATCGTGTCGCCCACCAGTTTCATCACGACAGGGAGACCGATGAGGCGAGACGCTTCCACGGCCGCCTCGGGCTGGTCGACGACCCGCTCATCGGCTACCGGAACGCCGTAGTTGCGGACGAACGACTTGGAATCGGCCTCGGAGAGGGTTCGTCCCGGGGAGGTCACAACATCACCGTACTCAGCGAGGTTGGCCACCGACCGGCAGCTTGGCGTCGCCTCAGGGGGCCTGGCGAACGCCGAGGGCGGAGGCGAAGAGATCGATCACGTGATCGGCTCGACGCTTCAACTCGTCGGAGCTGAATGGATCGCTATCGAGCAGGCCCTCAAGAAGCGCAGCATCGGAGAAGTACGAGAGCAGCGCGCCGTAGCCGGAGATCATCAAGTGCCGTGCGTCATGTTGGGCGAACGTCCCGGCCGTCATCTCCCGTTCGAAGTACTCAGCGGCCCGGTCGAACATCGGTCGGAGCACGCCGGCAAGATCGATCACGAGATGGTTGCCACCGTCGATGGCCGCGCGACGGACCAGGCGCACGTAGTCGGGGTTGTCAGCGAAGTAGTCGAAGCCCGCCCGGAGCACCGCCTCCACCTTCGCCCAACCTCGGTGGTCGACGGCGGCAGCGGACTCAACGCGCTCAAGCCAATCGGAGAGCAGTCGTTCGAAGACCTCCTGGTAGAGCACCTCTTTCGACGGGAAGTGGTGAAGCAGGCTCGGCCGCCTGATCCCGACACCGGCGGCGATGTCGTTCAGCGAGGTGCCCTCGTAACCCCATTCGGCGAAGCACCTGACTGCTTCGTCGAGAATGAGCGACCGAGTGGTCGCCGCGGGGTGGCGCGACACGGCGACACCCTAACGGCGCCCACCTACCTACCGACCAGTAGGTAGGACTGCTATGGTCGCGACGTGCTCCTCACATCGTCCGGGCTGCTCATCCAACTCCTGGTCGGCGTTTCCGCGGGATTGGCCGTCACCACACTCGCCAACGTGTGCACCACGGTGTATTTGCATCGCGGCGTCGCGCATCGCGCGATCAAGTTCCGACGCCCCGCCGATCTCGCGTTCCGGGTCACCCTCTGGCTCTCCACCGGAATCCGCGTACGGCAGTGGGTGGCGGTGCATCGCAAGCACCACGCGCACACGGACACTCCTGAGGACCCGCACTCACCCGCCGTCCATGGATGGTGGGCGGTGCAACGAGGCAACTACCGGATGTATCGCCGTGCTGCCCGCGACACAGAACTCGTCGCGAAGTACGCCCGCGACCTGCCCCCAACGGCTTTCGATCGGCGGGTGCTCGACCGACCGATGCTCGGGCTGGGTCTCGGGGTCGCGACGCTCGTCGTGGTGCTCGGTCCGATAGCAGCTGTCGTCGCCGCAGCCGTGCACATCAACTACTACTTGGCCGCCTCAGCGGCCGTTAACGCCATCGGCCATCACTTTGGCCGACGGCCGTATGCGAACAGCGCCACCAATCTGCAATGGCTCGCCTTGCTGACCGCAGGAGAGGGGCTGCACAACAACCATCACGCCGCACCTACCTCGGCAAAACTCTCCCACCGTTGGTACGAGATCGATCCGGGATGGTGGGTTGTTCGAGCGCTGACCCTGCTCGGGCTCGCGCGGGTGCGCCTCGATCCGAGACGCACCCGACTCGCTCAGTTCGGCGGGTAGACGCCCATCTGGCGACCCTTGTCGGTCTGCCAGAAGATGTCAGCGATCTCGTCGATGTAGGCGACGAGCTGCTCGCCGACGGCGGGGTCCATCGACTTTTTGGCCTCGCCAGCCTGGTGGGTGGCCTTCCAGAAGAGATCGTGGAGTTGCGGGAACTGCTCGAAGTGAGCAGGAGCGAAGAAGTCGGCCCACAGCACCATGAGGTGATGCTTCGCCTCCTCGGCGCGCTGCTCCTTGATGAGGACGCAACGCTGCCGGAACGCCTCATCATCGGACTCGTGGTACTTCTGAGCGGTCTTGACGACGCTCAGCGCCTCGATCTTGGCCTGCGCCGGGTCGTAGACCCCGCAGTAGAGGTCGCAGTGTGCGTGCGCGACGGTGGCGGAGCTGAAGAGTCGTGAGAGCATTGGATCTCCTCGGACGGGCGCGGACGAGCCGCGCGGTGGGTTGGCCGGGCTGACACTACCCTCCGCCCGATGCCGCCGCACGGTCGACCACGAAGGCTTTCCGTCCTGCGACGGTTCACCGTCGCCGACATCTCGATGGAACCCACCCTTCACCCCGGCCAAGGGCTCATCGGGCTACGAGGCATCCCCGCCCGCGTGGGCCAGCTCCGTTGCGCGCGCCAACCAGGCGAGGATCGCTGGGTCGTCAAAAGGGTGGCCGCGGTCGATGGCGATCGAATGGAACTCGCCAGCGACAACCCCGAGAATGCAGTCGACTCCCGGCACTTCGGCTCCGTCGAGGTTGCCGGGAGCTACCTGGTGATCGTTCGCGTTCCCCTCCGGTTGATGTGACCGATCCGTGCGTGACGCCCTAGCGTCTCGCCATGGCCGTCTACCTGTGCCACGAACAACCCGACCTGCTCGAGCATGAGGCAGTCGTCGTCGAATCGCGACCGGGCGCCGTGCTTCTGAATCACAGCGCCCTCCATCCCGGCGGCGGCGGTCAGCTCGGCGACACAGCACTACTCGGAACCCTGTCCGGCCAACGACGGATCACCGGAATCGAGATCGACTCGGAGGGACGCTGGTGGCACCTTCTCGATGATCCGATGGCACAGATCGATGGAGAGGTCTTGGTGAGCGTCGACGGCGAACGTCGCCGCCGGATCGCAGCCCTGCACACCATGAGCCACGTGCTCAACGCCCTCGTGTTCGACGAGTTCGACGGAACCTTGGTGACGGGCGCGCAGATCAACGACGACGGGACTGGACGGATGGACTTCGATCTCAGCGAGGTCGACAACGACCGTCTTCGCGCCCTCGCCGATCCCCTCAACATGATCATCGCCAACGGTGTGAACGTCGCCACCGACTACGTCTCCGCCGATGAGTCGGCTTCGACAGCCGGACTCGTCCGGAGTCTCTCCGTCGCTCCGCCGCCAACCCCGGACGGACAACTTCGCGTGGTCATCGTGGAGGGCATCGACCGTCAGGCCTGCGGCGGCACGCACCTCACGAACACCGCGCAGTCGCCTCCCCTGTCTATCGACAAGATCGAGAACAAGGGGCGTCGGAATCGCCGTATTCGGTTCAGCGCCGCGGGCCCATTCCCCCACTGAGAACCGAATTTTCGACCCCTACCGTAGGGTTCACTCCATGCAGGTGATCTCAGCCTTGTTCGTGGAGGAGTTCAACATGCGTCAGGTTGATGGACCATCGACCCGACTCGATCTCTCCGGCGTGATGTTCTCCCTCGTTACGCCGTCCCCTCCCCCGGTCACGATCGAGCCCCACCTGGTCGCGCTCATCCACTGCCCTCCCGAGGAAGGCGGATCGGGGGTCTTCGAAGTGATCGTCACCGCCGACTCCGATCCGAACGCCGAGGCTGAGCAGATCGCGCGGAACGTCAGTCCCTTCCAGGTTGAGCCCGGCAAGTTCACCTATCGACTGGTTCGCGCGGAGATCGCGTTCGACGACTTCACGACGGTCTACGCCCACTGCCGAATCGATCGCGGGTCGTGGACCACGGTGCCACTCACGCTGCTTCCTGCCGCCTGATTCCACTCCCTCGCCGACGTCGGGGTCACGGTTAGTGTCAACGCCGTGCTGAACGACGAACCGCCGCCGCTCGGCGAGGACCTCGACCGACTGGCCGTCGCCGTGATCCGGGGGCTCGCAATGGACGCTCCGCTCGCCGCGAACAGCGGGCATCAGGGCACCGCGATGGCCCTCGCTCCTCTCGCCCACGTGCTCTACAGCCGAGTCATGAAGTTCGACCCGGCCGATCCCCATTGGACCGACCGCGACCGCTTCATCCTTTCTGCGGGTCACGCCTCGATTCTCCAATACAGCCTGCTCATGCTGAGTGGCCTCGGGCTCGAACTCGACGACCTCCGCGCTTTTCGCTCACTCGGTTCGTCGACCCCGGGCCACCCGGAGACGGGCCACACGCCAGGGGTCGAGGTCACCACCGGCCCGCTCGGCCAAGGCTTCGCCAACGCCGTCGGAATGGCGCTCGCCGAGCGCCTCCAGAGGGAGCGCTTCGGCATTGGGGCGGTCTCGCACCACACCTGGGTGATCGCGGGCGACGGCTGCTTGATGGAGGGCGTGAGCCACGAGGCGGCCTCACTCGCCGGCCATCTCGGTCTCGATCGACTGATCTGTGTATTCGACGACAATCGAATCACAATCGACGGCGGCACCGCTCTCGCCTGCGATGACGACGTGAGCGCCCGGTTCAACGCCTACGGGTGGAGGGTGATCGAACTCGGCGACATCGGCGAGGACCTCGACGCGCTTGAGTCGGCGCTCCTTGCCGCCCGTGACGGCGATGGTCGACCCACCCTGCTCGTACTGCGGACCCACATCGGCTTCCCCTCGCCCGACCACACCGACAGCCACGCGGCACACGGTTTGGCGTTCGGCGCTGAGGACGTCACACGCACTAAAGCGGTGCTCGGTATCCCCGACGAGCCGTTCCACGTGCCGACCGAACTGGTCGTGGCCTACCGAGCGCATACGTCAGCTCGGGCCGCGGTGAGCCGTGCGGCCTGGGAGTCGTCGAGCGCCGCTGCGCGCGCCACGCCTGAATGGTCCGCGACCTTCCAACCCTCCGTCGAGGCCCTGTCCCCTGCGCTGCCGACATGGGAGCGAGGAGCACGGGTCGCCACTCGCAAAGCGATCCAGGTGACCTTAGATGCCACGTCGGATCTTCTTCCTGGTCTCGTCGCCGGATCGGCTGACCTCACCGGAAACACGGGCACGAAAGTCGCCGGTCTCGAGGTGCAGTCGGTCGCTGTTCCGACCGGTCGACAGGTGCATTACGGAGTTCGGGAACACGCGATGGGCTCGGCGATGGTCGGACTCGCCCTCCATGGTGGCGCGCTGCCCATTGGAGGCACCTTCTTGGTGTTCCTGGACTACATGCGTCCGCCCGTTCGCTTAGCCGCCCTTTCCGGCGCCCGATGCGTCTTCGTGTTCAGCCATGACTCCGTCGCGGTCGGAGAAGACGGACCGACCCATCAGCCGGTCGAGCACCTCGCCACGCTTCGCGCGGTTCCCGGCCTTCACGTCATCCGCCCGGCCGACGCGAATGAGACCGCCGCAGCCTGGGCCGACGCCGTCGCGCACGACGGCCCCACCGTGCTTGTGCTGTCGAGGCAAGACGTCGAGGTGGTGACCGATGGTTCCGCTGTGTGCACCGGGGCCGCGACGGTTGTCGACCGCCCCTCGCCCCAACTGGTCATCGTCGGAACCGGAGCCGAGGTCAGCCTCGCTGTTCAAGCAGCAGAGCGTCTCCACGAGGGCGGCGTCAGCGCGCGAGTGGTGTCCATGCCCTCGTGGGACCGGTTTCGCGCCCAGCCACCCGAAGCGATCTCCGCGGTTCTACCCGCCGGTGTCCCGGTGCTTTCCGTCGAGGCCGCCAGCACCTTCGGCTGGTCCGAGTGGGCGGACAGGAGCATCGGCATCGACTCCTTTGGTGTCAGCGCACCCGGTGGTGTCGCTCTCCAGTACCTCGGGATCTCCGTCGACGCGGTGGTCGCGGCAGCCCGAGACATGGTGGGAGCGTCCTGATGGCTGATCTCACCCGTCTTCATTCCGAACTCGGCCAAAGCATCTGGCTCGACAACCTCAGCCGCGCCATGTTGGTGCGCGGTGAACTCGACGCGTGGATCGCTCGCGGTGTCCGTGGGCTCACCTCCAACCCGACGATCTTCGCGAAGGCCATCGGCGGCTCCGACGACTACGACGGCCAGTTCTCGCGGCTCATCGCCGATGGTCTAGATACCGAGGGCGCGTACTGGGTGATGGTCGTCGACGATATTCGAGCCGCGTGCGATGCGTTCTCCGACCTGTACGAGTCCTCCGATCGTACCGACGGCTTCGTGTCGGTTGAGGTCTCTCCCGCCTTGGCCCACGACGGTCCCGGCACCCTCGAGGCGGCACGTGACCTCGCGACCAAGGTCGACCGTCAGAACGTGATGATCAAGATTCCCGCCACGGTGGAGTGCCTGAGTTCGATTCGCGGAGCGATCTGCGCCGGGATCTCTGTGAACACGACCTTGATTTTCGGCATCGAGCGGTACGCCGCCGTCGCCGAGGCGTACATCTCTGGGCTCGAAGATCGAGTCGCCGATGGAGCGGTTGACCTGTCCGATGTCGCTGGGGTCGCCAGTTTCTTCATCTCGCGAGTCGATACCGAGATCGATCGGCGACTCGGCGTCGATTCAGATCTTCGTGGAGCAGCCGCGCTCACCCAAGGTCGCCTCGCCTATCGCCGGTATCAGGAACTGTTCTCCGGCGAGCGGTGGGCCCGCCTTGCCGCTCTCGGTGCGCGGCCACAACGGCCGCTTTGGGCGAGCACCGGCACAAAGGATCCCGCCTATTCCGACGTCTGCTACGTGGACGGCCTGATCGGGCCCGACACCGTCAACACCGTGCCCGAAGCGACCCTTGAGGCGTTCCTTGACCACGGCACCCTCGAACGCACGGTTGATCGCGACACCGCGGCCGATGATCGTTTGTTGGCCGCCCTCGGTGCCGCCGGCGTCGACCTTGTCGAGGTGGCCGATCTACTCGAAGCCGAGGGGCTCGCCTCATTCGCCACGAGTTTCGATGACCTGATCGCTGCACTCGAGGCCAAAGCCGTAGCGCTGCGGTGAGTGTCCCACCGGTTGACTCCCTGATCGAGACAGCACTCGATCAACTCGACGGGGCGAACCCCCCGATCGATCGCAGGGTCGCTCGTTCCCTCTTGACCGAAGCCCTCGGCCTGCTCGGTGATGGTCCTCATCCGCTCGACCTCAAGATCGCCGCGAACGCGCTCAAGGAGATGCGTGAGGCCTACGAGATGTTCGCTCCGTTTCGGGATCGGAGAAAGGTCACCATCTTCGGCTCGGCGCGCACCGGCCCCGATGATCCGGTGTACCAGCAGACGGCGCTCGTCGCGGCCGAGCTCGCCCGACGAGGCTGGATGGTCGTCACAGGTGCCGGCCCCGGGATTATGCAGGCCGGCATGGAAGGGGCCGGGCGCGAGGCGAGTATCGGCGTGTCGATTCGCCTGCCCTTCGAGACGGGTGCGAATCCGGTGATCGCTGGTGACGCCAAGTACGTGAGCATGAAATACTTCTTCACCCGAAAACTCATGCTGATCAAGGAGTCGGTCGGCTTCGTCTGCCTTCCCGGTGGATTCGGCACCCTCGACGAAACCTTCGAACTCTTGACGCTGACCCAGACCGGGAAAGGCGTACCAGTGCCGATCGTCCTACTCGACACCCCCGATGACCCGTATTGGGAGGCGGTCGACACCTTCATCCGCGATCACCTCGTCGCCCGCTCGATGGTCGACCCAGACGACGTCTCGCTCTATCGGATTCGACACGACGCCGAGGGAGTCGCTGCGGAACTTGAGAGCTTCTACGCGAACTTTCACAGCATCCGATTCGTTGGTGACCGCCTGATCATCCGGCTCAGGGATCTCCCCAGCCCGGCCCGTCTCGACGACCTCCGCCAGCAGTTCGCCGCGCTCTCGCGAGGTGGGGTGATCGAGGCGGTCGAGCCAACCGCAGCCGAAGTCGCCGACGGTGACCACCTCTCGCTCGCGCGACTGTCTATCGATTACGACGCCCGTCATGCCGCGGGCCTCCGCCTACTCATCGACCAACTCAACGCGGCCTGAGCGCGTTCACGCTGCTTGGGATCGGAGGAGGCTCACCGCCTTCTCGATCGAACGGCGCACCTTCTGCAACTCCCGATCAAGCCTGGGGCGATCCGCGCCATCAGCACTTGCGCGCCGCAACAGGTCGAACATGACGTCGTCGAGTTCAGATGCGACGTCAACGAGGCGCTCGGCCAAGGTGTCGAGACGCGAGGCGATCGCGGGATCGATCCGGTCCTCCATCGGCCTCCATCGTAGGCTCGCGGCATGAGCGTCGAGCCGAACGAGGGCAAGTGGAGCGCGAGAATTGGCGCGCTCCGCGACGCGACGCCGCTTCTGCGGGAGGCGAGCGCACGAGCCGAACGGTTGAAGCGCCTCGAGGATCACCTTCGGGAGCACGAAGCCGAATACGCCGCGGTGCTGAACGCCGATCTCGGCAAGAGCGAAACAGAGGCGTGGCTGACTGAAATCGGATTCATCATCGGGCAATCTCGTTACGCCCGTCGTCATCTGCGCGAGTGGATGCGTCCGCGCCGGGTCTCACTCCCGGCTGTCGCTCGGCCCGGTCGTGGCCGGGTCGTGCCGACCCCGCTCGGGGTGGTGTGCGTCATCGCCCCGTGGAATTATCCGCTCCACCTCGCGCTGGCACCGGTCGTCGCTGCCGTCGCCGCCGGAAACACGGTGGTGGTCAAACCCTCCGAACTCGCTCCGCGCACGGCCGATCTGATTGCGTCGCATCTTCCGACCGTGCTCGGCACCGATATTTGCGAGGTGGTCACCGGCGGCGCCGAAATCACCTCGGCGCTGCTTCAGGAACGTTTCGACCACATCTTCTACACCGGAGGCGGACGGGTCGGACGGATCGTCATGGAGGCCGCCTCGAGGCACCTCACTCCCGTCACCCTCGAGCTCGGCGGCCGCAGTCCGGCGATCGTCTGCGCTGACGCCGATCTGTCGGTGTCGGCCCGGCGAATCGTGTGGGGCAAATTCGTTAACGCCGGTCAGACCTGCGTAGCTCCCGACCACGTTCTCGTGGAGCGCGAGGTAGCGGATCGCCTGATCTCGCTCATCGGCGATGAGATCGAAGCCGCCTTCGGTGCGGATGCCTCGACGAGCCCCGATTACGGACGAATCGTCAATACCCATCACGTCGATCGGCTCACGGCCCTCATCCGCGATTCCGGTGCTTCGACGGTCATCGGCGGACAGGTGGATCGTGACGCGCGCTACATCGCGCCGACGGTGCTGGTCGAGCCCGACGCCTCCTCATCGGTGCTCGCCGATGAGATCTTCGGACCGGTACTGCCGATCGTCGTGGTCGAGGATCTCGATGCTGAGTTGCCGATGTTGACCAAGGGTCCCACTCCGCTCGCGCTGTACGTGTTCACCGGTTCGGATGAACGAGCGCGGAAGGTGCTCGAGTTGGTGCCGAGTGGCGGCGCGGTCGTCAACCACACGCTGCTGCACCTGGCCGTGCATGAGCTCCCCCTCGGAGGTAAAGGCGAGAGTGGACACGGCTCGTATCACGGCCGCGCGGGCTTTGACCGTCTGAGCCATCTTCGCTCGGTGCTCCAGCGCCCGACGCGCCCGGATCCGCGAATTGCCTATCCGCCGTACGGGCGAGTCGCTCAACGACTTCTTCGACGACTCACCGGCTAGGCGCTCGTCCAAGGAGGACCAATGCCATCTCGCCAAAACGCGAGGCGTCGTCGGCCCTCGGCGGCCCGTTCGGCGTCACCGCGACCGGCCCGCACCGCCATCAGCGTGGCCGCGAGGTCGCGAAGATCGCCGAGGGCACGCAGACGACGAAGGTCGACCTCCCTGTCGTAACCGCGTTCGAACGAATCGAACCACGCTGCGTCGCCACCCCAGTTCCTCGACCAGACCGACAACGGGGCGAGATCCCACTCGCGGGGGGCCAAGCACATGAGGTCCCAGTCCACGAGGAGAGGCCCGCTCAGATCGACGACGACGTTGCCGGGATGAACATCGCCGTGACAAAGAACGAGGTCCTCATCGCGCCAATCATCCCAACCCGAATGCCCGTCGAGGACCCGCTCGATTGACGACAGCGCCCGAGTATCGATCTCGCCGGCGCACTCCTCGAGAAGTGATTCGAAGTTCCACCAAGGGAACCGGCGTGGGTCGGCGATCGGGTGATCGCTCGGCACCACCTCGGCCGGAGACACACGGTGCAGACGCGCGACCGCTCGGCCGACCGACTCCCAATCAACCGAGCCAGCGCCGGTGGCGCGCCGCCAGGCTGTGACGACCAGATCCCCATCAGCGAGCGTTTCCTGACGGGCTGGCTGTGGAACCGCGATCTCGAGGGCTGCGAGCCGCGCGGCGAGATCGAGTTGGGACTCACCGCGACCGTTGACGTGACCGATCCGCACGATGACCTCGCCCGCCACATAGACGCGGTTCATCGACGAGCGGAGCAGTGTTGGCTCTGGAAGACCCCAGTGAGCCGCCGAGGATCGAGCGAGAAGGTCCGCTCGATCGGCGTCGGCCACCGGACGGTCGACGTAGGGGCGCTCCCAGCGAGCCGGGATCATCGTCTCAGTCGCGCTCTGAGCGCATCACAACAACTCGACCGGGCTCCACGGGGGCGCCGTCGACGAGCAGCGTCTCATCCTCGGCGAGTCGCCCGTCGATTGGATCCACCCGACGTTCCAACCGAGCGCGAAGCTCCCGCTCCCGGTTCGCCATGGCCAGCCGACCCTCGCGCACCGCACCTGCGACGGTGTCGACGCCCTGCTCGGCTCGCCGTCGAAGCCGTTCAGCCGCGTGCACGGGAGACAGGCGACGAGCTGTGCGAACCACCCGTCGACGAGCGGAGCGNGCTGCGCCGATACCGGTCACGACACCGGCGACGAACCAGGTCAACCGCTTGATCATGCTCTCCGCCTCTTCGACTCACCAGAGACCAGCTCGAAGCGCTCACCACCCGTTCGCAGTCGATCCACCGCGCGCTTCACACCGGTCACCACACCGACCCCCTTNATCACCGGGGTCGCAAACACGCGCCGAGCTGCACCTCCGCTGCGACCCACGGCTGATGAAATGGCCTCGGCGGAGCCGAGCACCCGATCGAAGCGGACGAGATCCTCACGGGCCGCTCCAACAGCGTCTCGCGCTTGGTCGGTACTGACGCGAAGCTCGCTGATCATCCGGTTCGACTGGTCGCGAAGCTCTCGCACCTCGATGCGCAGGGCCGCCAACGCGTCAAGCACCCGAACGAGCGCGACAGCGAGCGCGGCGAGGCCGATCGCGCAGAGCACGATCGCGGCCACCAACACCACTTCACCGGTCGTCATCGTCACTCCACCTCCTCGGATCCTCCGCTCGAACCGCGCCGACGGTACCAGCCATGATCGGCGAGTTCATCGGGCAGATAACGCTGTTGCGCCGCCTTCGCCGGATCGTCGTGGGGCGAGACATAGCCAGATCCATGCCCGATCTCGGCGGCACCGGAATAGTGCGCATCCCGGAGATGTGCGGGCACCTCACCAACTGAGCCGGCCCGGACGTCGGCCCGCGCGCCCCAGATCGCTCTCGAGACCGCGGCGCTCTTCGGTGCTCGAGCCACGGCGATCGCTGCCTGGGCAAGATTGAGTTGCGCCTCCGGTAATCCGACGAACTCCAGAGCACGAGCGGCTGCCACCGCAACACCGAGCACGGAGTCATCGGCATCGCCCACATCCTCACTCGCGGCGATCACGATTCGACGGGCGATGAATCGCGCGTCCTCCCCCGCCTCGAGCATGCGAGCCAGCCAGTAGACGGCCGCATCGGGGTCCGAGCCACGCATCGACTTGATAAACGCGCTGATGACGTCGTAGTGGTCATCGCGGCCGTAGCGAAGGGCGCTCGTTCCAAGGGCCGCTTCCACGTGTTCAAGTCCGACGGACTCCGACCCCGCGAGCGCGCACGCAACCTCGAGAGCCGTGAGCACTTGGCGTCCGTCGCCGCCGGCGCGATCAACAAGCAGGTCGACTGCCTCATCAGATGCCGTCGCGCCCTCGGCCTCCAGCCCGCGCACCACCAGAATCTGGATGTCATCTCGACCGAGTGGTTCGAGTCGAAAGAGCGTTGACCGACTCCGCAGAGGGGCATTGACCTCGAAGAACGGATTCTCGGTCGTAGCGCCGATCAGCGTCAGGGTCCCGTCCTCTACCGCGGGAAGCAAGGCGTCCTGCTGCGATTTGGAGAACCGGTGGATCTCGTCCAGGAAGAGGATCGTCCCCCGATCCTGCTCACCGAGCAGCGAGGTCGCACGGGCGATGGTCGAGCGCACATCTGCGACCCCGGCGGTAACCGCCGACAGTTGCTCGAACGCCCGCGATGTCGTGCCCGCGATCGCCAACGCGAGGGTGGTCTTGCCGGTTCCCGGGGGTCCCCAGAGAATGGCCGAGGTGAGCCGATCCTGCTCGACCAGACGTCGCAACGGCCGTCCCGGACCAACGAGGTGCGTCTGGCCGACCACGTCGTCGATGGTCTTCGGGCGAAGCCTCGCTGCGAGGGGCGCCTTGGACCTCAGCCGGTCGCGAGCCGCCGCGCTGAACAGGTCAGTGTGGTCCACGCAACATCTCCTCGTAGCCCGGCCTGCGGAATGGGGCCACCACCTCGATGAGGTCGTCCGCGGTCATCCATGTCCAGGCGGAGAACTCCACGCCATCAGGGGTTGGTTCAACCAAGTCATCCACCACATCGAAGTAGAACCACCGGTGCGCTTGGCCGAGTCGGCCCGGACGCTGGTGCTCGGCCGGGAGCTCATAGACCGTCCAACTCGACGAGGAGTCCGTGCAGCGAACCATGTCCGACCGAAGCCCAGTCTCTTCGGAGAGCTCACGCCAAGCCGCCTGCTCGGGGCTCTCGTCATTATCGATCCCGCCTTGTGGGAGTTGCCAGGCACCGGGTACATCGACGCGCTCGAAAGCAAGCACCTGCCCATCACCTCGCCGGATCACGAGGATCACCCCTGCTCGAAAATGGGGACCCGCCACGCGATCAGGGTATTCGGCGCCGGATCGGAAGCTTGTCTCGTCAGCGACCGAGTTGGCGGAGGCGGCTCCGCACATCGACGAAGTCGTCGTCATGGGACAGGATTCGCTCGAACCAACGGCGCGCCGCGATCACATCGCCAGCACGATCGTGAAGGTCAGCCAGGACGTACCACTGGCGCAGATGGTGGTCTCGAACCCGCTTCGGTCGGGTGGTAGCGGGCTCCATCAGAGCGATGGCCCCTCCGAGGTCGCCACTGTCCGCCAACGAGCCGGCAGCCACGATTCGGCCCTCGGCCATGATCTCGTGTGCGGGGGACATGCTCTTCAATTCATTCCACACGGACGCGACCTCACGATGACGACCGAGCGCTCGGAGGCAATCCATGAGTACGGGCAGGGTGGAGGGCTCCGGTCGCAGGTTCTGGGAGCGTTCAAGCGCGGCGGCGGCGGGCCGCCAGTTGCCCATCCGATAGTTCGCGAGGCCAATGATCTCGTGGACTGCCGCCACTGAACTGAGTTCCCGAACCAGAGCATTGGCCATACGTCGCGCATCACCAAACCGCTCTCGCTCGAGCGCTTCGTAGGCGTTCAGTAGGCGTTCCCGAAGACGAGCGGAGTGCTGGCCGCCACCGCTCGCGCTATCGACCTCGGCAACGAGGTTGGGTGAGAGATCCGATGGAGCGCGCCGACGTTCCGCGCGCTCTACCGCGGCGACGGCCTCCTCCCGAACCGGGCCCTCGTCAATCCACTCTGCCTGCGGCTCCGGTGGGGAGTCTTGGCCGATTCCACCCTTACGTCGGAACCCGCCACCGCGAGCGCGTACCTCAGCGGCCCGGCGCTCCGCCTCGTTGCGCGGCTCCCGAGCAGGAAGACGGCGATCCGCGCCTGCCCCCCGTCCGCCACCATCCGGACGCCCAGCTCTTGGCGGCCCCGAGCGCCCGCCGCCTCCGGGACGTCCGGCGCCACGTGGACCAGCGCCACCTCGACTCGCTCCGCCCCGACCGGATGCGGCGCGACCTGCTCCCCCACGACCTGCTGCACCACGGCTCGGACCGCCACCGCGACTCTCACCACCGAGACGACTGTCGCCCTCCCCGCGACCGCGACCAGACGGGCGCGGGTTTGCGCCACGACCGACCGAAGCTCGGCCGGTGCCAGATCGCTCGCCTCCACCATCTCGTCGACCAGCAGTCCCACGAGAACCACCTGAGGAGGCTGAACCCGCTCCACGATTAGGGCCGCCTCGGCGACCGCCGCGGGCGGCACCGCCGGACGTGCCCCGCCCAGGTTCGCCTGAACCGGGGCGACCCCGACCGGGACGACGGGAGGGACCGCGCTGTTCTGGCATTACACCGAGGCTAAGGCCAGCAACTCCCGACGGCACAGGCACCACCACGATCAGCGTTCGAGTCGAAAACGACGAGAGGCGCCGGACCGAAGTCCAGCGCCTCTCGAGTGCGAAATCCGGCGGCGTCCTACTCTCCCAGGGGATCTCTCCCCAAGTACCATCGGCGCTGACAGGCTTAACTTCCGTGTTCGGGATGGGAACGGGTGTGACCCTGTCGCTATGGCCACCGAAACTTGTTGTCAAACGGGTATGCACCCGAGGACTCCAGAGCAAGCACGAGCTGAGCTAAACCAAGCCCTCGGCCGATTAGTACCGGTCGGCTAAACACATTGCTGTGCGTACACCTCCGGCCTATCAACGTGGTGGTCTTGCCACGGGCCTTACTGCGTTAACCGCATGGGAACACTCATCTTCGAACGGGTTTCCCACTTAGATGCTTTCAGCGGTTATCCCTTCCGGAGGTGGCTAATCTGCCGTGCCCTTGGCAGGACAACAGACACACCAGAGCTCCGTCCGTCCCGGTCCTCTCGTACTAGGGACAGCCTTCGTCAATGTTCCTTCGGCTGCGGAGGATAGAGACCGAACTGTCTCACGACGTTCTGAACCCAGCTCGCGTACCGCTTTAATGGGCGAACAGCCCAACCCTTGGGACCTGCTTCAGCCCCAGGATGCGATGAGCCGACATCGAGGTGCCAAACCTTTCCGTCGATATGGACTCTTGGGAAAGATTAGCCTGTTATCCCCGGGGTACCTTTTATCCGTTGAGCGACCACACTTCCACACGTGATGGCCGGGTCACTATGCCCTACTTTCGTACCTGCTTGACTTGTAGGTCTCGCAGTCAAGCTCCCTTGTGTCATTGCACTCGACGGCTGATTGCCAACCAGCCTGAGGGAACCTTTGGGCGCCTCCGTTACATTTTAGGAGGCGACCGCCCCAGTCAAACTACCCGCCTGGCGCTGTCCCTGATCCGGATAACGGATCGAGGTTAGGGCCCCAAATGACGCAGGGTGGTATTTCAACATTGACTCCACACTGGCTAGCGCCAATGCTTCCAAGTCTCCCACCTATCCTACACAACGACATTCAAGACTCAACACCAAGTTATAGTAAAGGTCCACGGGGTCTTTTCGTCCTTCCGCAGCTAACGAGCATCTTTACTCGTACTTCAATTTCGCCGGGTCAATGGTTGAGACAGCGGGGAAGTCGTTACGCCATTCGTGCAGGTCGGAACTTACCCGACAAGGAATTTCGCTACCTTAGGACCGTTATAGTTACGGCCGCCATTCACTGGGGCTTAGGTTCACAGCTTCGCTCAAAGAGCTAACCGTTCCCCGTGACCTTCCAGCATTGGGCAGGCGTCACAGCGTATACATCGCCTTACGGCTTCGCACGCTGCTGTGTTTTTGGTAAACAGTCGCTACCCCCTGGTCTGTGCCACCTCCGACAGCTCGGATCGCATGGATCGTCACCATCAGAGGTCCTCCTTCTCCCGAAGTTACGGAGGTAATTTGCCGAGTTCCTTAACCATTGTTCTCCCGATCGCCTTGGTATTCTCTACCCGCCCACCTGTGTCGGTTTGGGGTACGGGCACCGTGCCAACTCACTGCTGGGATTTTCTTGGCAGCATGGGATCAGTGACTTAACCTTTTCGGTATCGGCATCACGTCTCAGCGTTGTGGCCCCGACTCTCATCAGGGCCCGCCTACACGCTTACCCGGGGACTACCATCGCCCCGGCTCACCTACCCTCCTGCGTCCCCCTTCAGCTATCCGCCGGCAACTCGGTTGGTTCGCTTCCCGAAGGAAACAGCCCCGACGTTGTCACCATTGGACTTGGCGCGGACACGGTGGTACTGGAATATTGACCAGTTGTGCATCGACTACGCCTTTCGGCCTCGCCTTAGCTCCCGACTAACCCTGGGGGGAATAGCCTTCCCCAGGAACCCTTGGGCTTACGGCGGAGGGGTTTCTCACCCCTCTCTCGCTACTCATGCCTGCATTCTCACTTGATACCGCTCCACGACTGTTCACACAGCCGCTTCGCTGCAGCATCAACGCTCCTCTACCGCTCGTACAAAGTACGAACCCATAGCTTCGGCTCTGAACTTGAGCCCCGTTACATTGTCCGCGCAGGACCACTCGACCAGTGAGCTATTACGCACTCTTTCAAGGGTGGCTGCTTCTAAGCCAACCTCCTGGCTGTCTGGGCAATCCCACATCGTTTTCCACTTAGTTCAGAATTTGGGGCCTTAGCTGATGGTCTGGGCTGTTTCCCTTTCGTCCAACGAAGCTCATCCCCCGTGGACTCACTGCCGTGCTCTGGAGTACCGGTATTCGGAGTTTGACTGGGTTCGGTAAGCTTGTAGGCCCCCTAGCCCAATCAGTGCTCTACCTCCGGCACTGAACACACGACGCTGCACCTAGATGCATTTCGAGGAGAACCAGCTATCGCCAAGTTTGATTAGCCTTTCACCCCTATACACAGCTCATCCCCGCCATTTTCAACTGACGTGGGTTCGGTCCTCCACGGAGTCTTACCTCCGCTTCAACCTGGCCATGCATAGATCACTTGGCTTCGGGTCTACAGCATGCGACTCAACGCCCTATTCAGACTCGCTTTCGCTTCGGCTACCCATCACTGGTTAACCTTGCCACATACCGTAACTCGCAGGCTCATTCTTCAAAAGGCACGCTATCGAGGCCACCCGAAGGTGACGACTCTCTAACTGCTTGTAAACCAACGGTTTCAGGTACTATTTCACTCCCCTCCCGGGGTACTTTTCACCTTTCCCTCACGGTACTGGTTCACTATCGGTCGCCAAGGAATACTTAGACTTATGGAGTGGTCTCCACAGATTCACGCCGGCTTTCTCGGTTCCGGCGTTACTTGGGATCCCGAGCGGAGGTTGCATGCATTTCGGATACGGGGCTATTACCCACTCTGGCCCACCTTTCCAGGTGACTTCTCCTATACAGCAACTTGGTAACTCCGTGCATGATCTGACGCTCACGCTCTCGGTCCCGCTACCCCGCATCAGCAACGCCATCAGGCTTGACACTGATACGGTTTGGTCTATACCCGTTTCGCTCGCCGCTACTCAGGGTGTCGCGGTTGCTTTCCTTTCCTCGGGGTACTTAGATGTTTCAATTCCCCCGGTTCCCTCCTCCGACCCTATGTATTCAGGCCGGGGTAACACTCAATGACGAGTGCTGGGTTTCCCCATTCGGACATCTGCGGATCGAGGCCTAGTCGACGGCTCCCCGCAGCTTTTCGCAGTCACTCAC